>Ga0172375_10000237_pt1 | contig 86985 bp, 74 predicted proteins | sample LakKiv1m_FD_114537 | JGI IMG/M metagenome (GOLD analysis project Ga0172375, IMG submission 114537) | Freshwater microbial communities from Kabuno Bay, South-Kivu, Congo - kab_092012_11.1m | ecosystem: Environmental > Aquatic > Freshwater > Lake | place: Democratic Republic of the Congo... | reverse complement strand
TCACTTCCCAAGATGACTTGACGCTGCGTCGCGAGGACTTGCATTTGCTCTTCGTTTCACTACGAACAAACGCCCGTCTGCTGCAGCTATCGGGGACTAAAAATCATCCATGATTTTCAGCGATTGAAGGGGTGGATTATCTCAATGAGGGCGGCACAGCACCTGTCAGCACAGATCCTGTGACAGCGGGTAGTTTTGTTGCAGGGACGACTTATAAAATTGCTTCCACTGGCGTGACGAATTTCATGGCAATTGGCGCGACAGATAATAATGTTTCAACCCAATTTACAGCTAATGCTGTTGATAGTTCGGGAATTGGTACAGGTACTGCGATTGCCGCTGCAACAACCAATGCTACAAATTTAATAGCGGGTAGAACTTATAAAATTGACAAAGGCGGCTTAACCGATTTCACATCACTTAGCGCAGCTAATAATGATATTGGTACGATATTTACCGCTAATGGAACAGGTGCTGGCAATGGCACAGGCACTGCCACTTTAATTACAACGATTCCCGCAACAGGTATTCAGTCAAGCACGATCTATACAATCCAATCAATTGATAATTTCGTTTCAGTAGGTGCGCCAAACAATAGCGTTGGCACGATTTTTACCGCAACTTCAATAGGTAGCAACTTAGGTACTTCAGCAAGAGCAGTTGAGGTCATTCCTGCTTATAAAATTGTTCAAAACAAGATTTATAAAATTGAAGAATCTGATGCTAATAGCAAATTCTCCTTATCATTTGGCGCGAGCAATAACACAGTTGGAACGATTTTTACTGCTACATCGAGTGGCGTGGGTGAAAGTGCCGCATTTGCAGATAAAGTCGGCAATGGTTCAGGTTCGGTGATTGAATTAACACCTGCTTCGGTGACAACTGCCGCAACAGCTATTGTTGCAAGTAAGATTTATCGAATTGAAACGGCTGGATCGACCACTTTCACCACATTTGGTGCGACTAATAACAATGTGGGAACTATTTTTACTGCCAGCACAAATGGCGCAGCAGGCTCAGGTAACGGAACTGTCAAAGAATTAACCGTTGCTCAACCTATCGGTGCAGGCAATTTTGTTTCTGGAAAATCTTACAAAATCACGGTTGCCGATAATACGGGAACTGACCTGATTGCAGTCGGTGCGCCACAAAGTTACAAAATAGGAACCACTTTTACTTCAACAAACAGCGGCGGTTCACTGGTCGGTTCCGCTCAAGTTTATACAAAAGGCGCGGTAGTGCCTGTCGGTAGCTTGACTGCAAATTCAAAATATCAAATTGAATCCTTAGGAACAGATTTCACAACACTTGGTGCTAGCAGTAACACGACTGGAACCATTTTCACTGCAACCAAATCAGGAATCGGTGCAGGCACGGCTTTTCACATCGCCAAAGCAGGGCAATTTGAAAGTGGTAAATCTTACATTATTGAATCACAAGGTTCAGGTACGGATTTTACAAAAATTGGCGCATCTAATAATTCTGTCAATACCATTTTTATTGCAACAGGTATCGGTTCAGGTACTGGCACGGCAACGCTTTATTCACCAGCAGCATCAGGCACCATTCCAGGTGTGGATTGGGAAAAAGCAGGTTATGAAGAAATGCCACTTCAAACGGCAAAAGCGGTTTCAGGTGATTACAAAGTTATCACCGATACAGACACGATAGATCGTTATAAAACCTTCACCGAACTCAATGATGCACAAAAACAAGCGGTTTTGAATGCAACGGGTTATATGAAACTGTATGCGTTTAAATATGGCAATGTGCAACTAATTCGCACGTTGAATGGCAATCCCACGACAACGAATTTAGGTTTGACTAACGTCAATGTTGGTGGAACTCAGGAAATTACAGAAACCGATCCTATTACAGGAAAGGTTAAAACTTATTTTATACATAACGGCAGTGCAAACACGGTTATTGAAACGGATTCGGCGGGTAAGAAAACCATTTATTTTAATCAAACGGGAACAACCAATGAACTAGTACCTAATTGGTTAAAACCAACGAAAGTAGAGGCAGTTGTTTATAACATTCCCGTTGCAGGTTGGCGCGATAAATACATTCAAATGCCAAAAGATGCGTATCAAGATATTGCAAATGTAGTTTCGCAAAATGTCGCGCGTTATTTAACAGATGATAATTATCCTGTCATTTATAAACCAGAAGTACCAGCAGTCATAGATCCAGTAACTGGCAACATTACCAAAGCCAAAGAAGAAGCCTATTTTGCGTTATCAGATGTTGATAATGCCAAAATTCAAGTCGATACTTGGACTGCAGACGGTACAAATTCAGGTTCATGGAATCAATTATCAGCAGTTGTTCATCCTTCTGGTGAACTCGTCGGACGTTATAAAGACGATGCCGATGTGAGATATTCGCAGGTGAATTCTAATTTTGTTTCAGCTGATCAACCTCAAACAAACATTAACGCATCTGGCGAACCTAATAACACATGGGCATGGGCGGCTAGTACAACAAATATAGGTGAAAATGCTTTTGCTTTTAGCAAACTTACTAATTCACCACATAACTTAGTCGATGATGGCGCGGCAAATTGGGATGTAACTTACAAAGGCGCGACAGGAAATCGTATTTTTGAAATCTCGCCAACCACTGACGGCACTAATACCGATATTTTGCGTGATCCGAATTGGGTTTGGGAAGCGACACAAACATTGCAAAACGCCGCTGCGGCTTATCAAAATGGTAGATATACCGATTTAATCAATGCGTTTGATACTTATGTAGACGTGTTAGAACCAACGGGAGATACCTCTGCGGTTACAGAAATCTTAAAAGAAATTCGTACGGATGAAATTGCTGCAACCTTCAAGTATTGGGAAGATTGGGTAGAAGACCCAGGCAGACAAGCCGACGATAACATCATGGGTAGCGGCGAATTTTCAGAAGGTTGGGATGGTAGAAATTGGACTTATCCAACCGATGCAGATAAAGCGCAAAATCGTTGGACAACCAAATCCTCTGATGGAACTATGCAAACGCGCGGTTGGGGTGGCTGGTCAGCAGCATCTAAAACGGAATGGCAAGTTTATGAAAAAGCCTGGACTTCTGCTTGGTTCTACGTTGAATGGTACATTAGAGGCAGAAATGAAATTAACAACGAACCTATTTTGCAAGACAAACGCGATTATGAATATCTTTGGGAATCAAAATGGCATCCTATTTTCGATCAACGCATTAGTTTGGATTACAAATTAACGACTAATTCAAAAGTTGAATACGATTACAGCCCGATTTTTGACACATCGACGATTCAAGTGCCTGTTGTGAAATATCAAAATTTCACGTTGTGGAAAAAAGAACCAACAATGGGAACACAAACGCGCCTTGAAACAAAAACAGAGTTAATTGATGGTTCGATTATGGCGAGCGATATTGAAACCGATTCGCTCACCGCAGCAAATATCACCATTTCTGCGGGTAAAAATATTGATGTCACAGGCAAAATGTCGGCAACCAATAATTTGCAATTGACCGCTGCCACAACGCTTAATTTAGGTGTTGACAAAACGGCGCAATCAAATTTAGCCGCGTTAAATATCACGTTAGAAGGCACAAACGTGAATTTAAGTGAAGGTGTGAATGTGGCGGCAAGTGCCAAAATTGATATTCAAGCTGAAAGAGATGCAAAACTCGATGGTGTTCTGAAAGCACAAACAACGCTTGCAACGCTTGCAGGACGTAACGTAACCGTAACAGGCGAAATTGAAGCAGTAAATTCTATCACGCTAAATGCTGGCGATTTCACGCAAGCAACCAGTCAATCAGGTTCAGTGTCGGTTCAAGGAAAAACGGTCACGTTGAGCGATAACAGCACAGAATTGAAATCTGCAACACTTAAAGTGACTGCCGCAGCAGGTGATATTTCATTACGGGCAGGGAATTCGGGTGGTTCGATTCTCATGTCACATGCACAAATCACTTCGCCTTTAAATGTGAATTTAACTGCACTTTCGGGAAAAATTACCCAAAATTCTGCTGACCTTGAAGGTGAAATAACAACGGGTGTGCCAACCACTGAACGGTTAATGACTGGGTTAATTAAAACGCAAAATTTAACCGCTCAAGCGGAAAGAGGGCTGGCAATCAACACGGAAATTGATTTGTTAAATGCTGAACTTGATTCAGCGGGCAATATCGACATTGTGAATAACAAAGCATTAACGATTGAAAAATTGATTGCCGAAAATGGGGCAGTTAACGTTAAAGCCTTTGGCAGTGTTACGGTTGCAAATTTAGGTATTGAAGCGCGTGGCGGCAATGATAGAAATGACATTTCAATTCAAACCGTTAAAAAAGAAAATGAGACCGAACCTGTAAATCTCACGTTCAATAAGATTTTAACGAATGATCGCGGTGATATTACGCTCGATATTCAAGGGCTAATCACGGGGTCAACGGGACATTTACTCACTGCAGACGTGCTTGATGTCAGTGTTGCTGATGCCATTACGCTCAATACTTCGGTGAATAAATTGAAGTTACAAACCACGAAAGTCGGTAATGCAGCCATTAACCAAGCGGCAAAAGATGTAATTTTGGAACGTGTTTATATCAACGATGGCAGTCTAAATGTGGTAGCAGGCGGCAAAGTCGAACTCGCTGATGTGCGTTCACAAAGTAATCGTGATGAAAACGATATTGCAATTGACGCTACAGGCGATATTGCAATTCGCTATGTGACTGCGGGTATTTATTTAGAATCAGGACAAAATACACTCGCTACCGAGACAACATTTGTAAATGGCGTTGAAACTGTGACAGCAACCAAAACTGTGACAGAAATTAGTTCAGCAGGCGATATTTCACTCAAATCAGGTGGCAAAATTTATGAATCATTTATCGATTCAACGCCTGATGTGATTGCCGATGTTTTAACACTTGATGCAGCAACAGGCATTGTGAATTTGCAAGTGGCAATTAACCAGCTTGATGCACAAAGCACGGCGGGTGATATTCAAGTCAGCGATGTTGATGGCAATTTAGAACTGTATCAGGGCTTGTTAGTCACGCAAGCAAAAGGCGCGACCACAGGTTCAACGATAACTTTGACAGCTGACAAATGGCTCAATGTGGGACGTTATGCGGATGCTGCAACGGGAATGCCTGCTGTAGATGGAAAAGTTACCGCTGGCACAATTCGCCTTGTCAGTAACAATGAATCGGTTACGGTTGCAAAACCTAGCACGGGCGAGACCTTAAATTACACCAGCGGCATTGCTTTTAATGCGAAAAAAGTGGTCGATTTGTACAAAGTATTTTTGACTGATCCCACATTGCCAGCGATTCACTCCGCGCCGAATTTAATTGAATATCGCGCTGGCGATGATTTCTATTTTAGAAATAACGGTACGCCTTCTAGCGCGTTACCTCAAAATATCACGGCTAGCACAATTATTATTGAAACTAGCGCACCGATTTCAATAAATGGCACGCTTTCGGCAAGTGAAAAATTAGAGCTTGTATCAGGTGCAAATGTGACGATTACAGGTAATATCGTTGCAATACCTAGTGATGCCGATGGCAAAATCGGTAACATGATTATCAAAGCTAAAGGCACAAGAAACGCAACAACAAGCGTCCTCAAAGTTCAGGCTGACGGTACTTACACAAGTGTTCCAGAAACAACGACGGGCAATATCAACATTCGCACAACAGGCATTGCTGCTGAAAATTTTGAAATTCGCGCTCTCAATGACATTTTTGTCGGTTTGCTTTCAGATTTTGATTTAACAGGCTTTATTGGCGGCGTTGAAAACTTTGATCCTGCTCGAAACATTACGCTGCATATCGGACAAATGTTTGATAGCAGCGGCAATTTAGTTGAAACCAAAAACAAAAACTTGCGCGTGCGCGGCGGGATTGTTGCGGCAACACAAAAACTCGATTTGAAAGCCCAATCTGTGAACACGGATCAAAGTTCGGTGTTTATCGGTACGGATTTAGACGTGAAAACGTTTGGTAATGTCAGTGCAGGTACAGGCGATGGCGCGATTTTACTCAACACTTTAGTTGTGAATGTCAACGCGGTTTCAACAGGTTCAGGCAGCATTACCATTAACGAAGCCGATGATGTGAATTTAAACAACGTTCTCGCCAATAACGGTAATATCGCAATTTCTTCAGGCGGCGTGATGAATGCCTTGTTAGTTGAAGGTATTACCGATGCTGCTGGTAACAACATCACGCTCAACGCGGCTAAAAATCTTTACGTTGATTACGTTGAAGCGGGAAAAAATACAGGCGCACAAAAAGCGGCAAGTAATGTCACGCTGGATTCAGGCAGTACAATTTTAGAATATGGCAGTGGTGATGTTGGCACAGACGTATTTGGAACGGTTGTGACCATGCGCGGTAATGTCGCAGGTAAGCGTATTGCTGTTGCCAGTGATGTAGGAACACAAGGCGCAACCGATGTTGAATATCGTTACACGGCGGCTGAAGGCACAGGTTATATCACAGGAGCTACAACGATTGTGCCAGTCGCTAACGATTCTCCGATTTCTGTAACAGGCAGTGGCGTTGTGATTATTCCAAAAGATGCCACAACTCCTCCGCCAACCATTAGCGCGTCGGATTCTTTAAGTATCGTGAGCTTGCCAACTTATACAGCAGGTTCAACTGCTTCGTTAAGTGCGGGTACCGATGCAAGCGATGATTTGGTCGTTGTTTCAGACATTAACATTGGTTCAACAGGGACAATGAATTTATCGGCAGGCGGAAATATCACACTCGGTGGCACCGTAACAGCGGGAACACTCAATGTCGCCGCTGGCACTGACACTGGCGAAGATTTAGCACTGAAAACAAAAGTCAGCAATCTTGCCATTGACATGAATAACGGCGGTAACTTAGTTGTTCAACAAGAAGGCAACATTACGATTACAAAACTTGAAATGCCTGCCACGAATGGCGGTGATGTCTCTTTAATCGTTGAAGGTAATATCACCATCAATGAAATTTCGGGCGATTTGAGCAACGTAAACATCATCGCAACAGGTTCAATTACGTTGCCAACAAATGACGCAGTTGTTTTCAAAGCGCAAGAAGTGACTTTAGAAGCTGGCGGAACAGGCGGCATTACAGGACGCATTGAAGCGGATAGCCTAGATTTAAAAACGGATTCAACACAAGGTGGTGTAATTGCATTAACCATCATTGCCGATAGTGCGGATATAAACAAAGCCGTAACGATTAACACTATTCAAAATAATCCCGCTGTCAATTTCTCAATTGATGCAGGACGCAGCGTTGTTTTAGACGCGCCACTGACTACGTCTGGCTCGGCAACGATTGATTTAACAACGACAGCAGGCGCATTAACCGTTAATCAATCCTTAACCGCTCAAACTGGTGTTATCACACTTGATGCCAATGCAGGCATTAACCTTTCTGCTGAAACTACGATTAAATCTGATGCGCTAACCGACACAGACACTGAAATTAAAGTGAATCTTTCTTCAGAAAATGGCGCGATTGTGATGCGTGATGAAACCGTTGTGGATTCGGGCAAAGGTTTAATGAAAGTCGAAGCACAACAAACGGTTACGATTGGGAAATTAAAAACCACAAATAAAAATCCGCTCAAAATCACCAGTAAACGTGGTGCAGTTTTAGATGGCGGCGATAGTCCTGTTGATATTTACGCACCCACTGCAAAACTTGAAATTCGTTCTGTTGGCGGTATCGGTACAACTGCTGGGACTGGCGGTTCAATTGAAATTTTAGTTAAAGAACTCGACATCGTTAACGAAGGCGGCGGCGATATTGCCCTTGAACATATTGACGATGCAACAAATTCAAGCGGCGCGTTGCTTGATGAAGTTGATGGTTTAATTATTCGCAGAATTGAAAATATCGTTGGCACAGGTGGTTTAGTTGATGCAAATGTTCCTGTTGGTTCGATTTCAATTTACACCGCTGATGATGCGATTACGTTAGATGGCAACATTATTTCGGAAGCAAATGATGCGAAAACGATTGTTTTGTATGCTGGTGATGCGTTTGAAAACACTACCGCAACCAAAATTGATTTAATTGGTGGCATTCAAACCGCAGGCGCAGGCGTTGAAATTACCGCTGATGATGGGGACATTACGTTCACAAATTACAACATGACAGACCCTGACACGTTAACGCGCGTTGCAAATTTAACCAAAGGCATTGAGGTTTTAGGCGCGGGGAATATCAAAATCACCTCGCTACAAGGTTCAATTATCAATGACAAAAACTTGTCTATTGTTGAGGCATTATTTCCAAAAACGACAATCAGCACAGGAGAATCTTTACTGCTTTTAAACGCTACGCCAATTTCGGGTTATGCAAGCAGTAATGCAGATTTAGATTGGGCAATTACAAATACAAAATTTGTCGTTGACACAAGCAATCAACAAATAAAACTCGCTGATTTAACCGATGAAGAAATGCTGCAACACGGTTTGAAAAATGGCGAAATCATTGGCTGGAAAATTACAGGAACTGAAACGTGGAAAGCCTTTAATCCGCAAATTGATTGGGCATTGCAAAATAAAAAATTTGTGACTGATATGGACACAGGCGAATTGAAATTTGGCAACCTTGAAGATTATGAAAAAACGAATTATCAAATTTTCAACAATCAAGAAATTCGTGTAGATGATGATGTTGTGATTCGCAATGCTGAAGGTTCATTTATTCAAACCACAGGCGGCGGCTTAGAACTCACTGCAAAATATACCATTGGTCAACCTGTTGCTGGTTTCAAATACAGTCCGCTTTCACTTTTCATTGATGCAAAAAAACTGCTCGTCACCAGTACAGAACGTGAAACCTCATCAATTATCAGTGTGGGTTCGGTGGAAGTTGTGGGTAACGATAAAGCGGGAAGCGCGGCAGGTTCAACCGAAATTATGACCATGAATAATACGGGTAGCGCGGCAAGCGGTACGGCAGCGCAATCGGTTACAAATCCAGTTGATGCAGCAGGTCAAGACATTAAATTGGTTGGTGATACCGTAAAAATTGATGCCGATGTTCGCAGCGCGGGCGCAACCATTACGCTACATCCAACCGATGATCGGCAGATTATCGTCGGCGGAAATATTGAATTGATTGATGGTAAATATGTGGTTAGTACCACCGAATTTGGCAAAATCCAAGACGGTTTTGAACAAATCGTGATTGGTAGCGAAATCGGTGCAAACAAAATTGAAGTCACTGACACGATTACTTTTAACGATAGTTTAACCATCAACGCCCCTGCAATTGGCGGTGAAATTATTATTAGCGGGGATTTAATTGGTGCAAAAGATGCGGAATTTGTGATTAACGGTTCAGGTCACACCACGCTTTTAAGTGCAGATATTTCGGCAAAAAGCCATATTACGATTAACGATTCGCTTAAAGTGACAGGTGAACGCAAAATCAGTGCAACGCAAGGCGATATTATTTTAGGTGGCAACGCGGCGCACTTCCTCGAAGGTGACAACTTGCAAGGTGATGACACACTCATTTTAAGAGCTTCAAACGGCGATGTTTTTGTCAACGCGCAAATTGATGGCACTGATGCACTCGAAAAATTGTCCATTACCAAAGCGAAAAATGTCACGTTTAACGAAAAAGTCACCATTGATGGCAATTTGAGTATTAACGCTAGTGGTCATGTAACTTTCAATTCTGCGCTTGGTGTGCGTGGCAACGTGATAATTCGCGGCGCAGAGCAAGTCACTTTAGGAGAAAAAGTGATTGAAACTGACGGGCAACCCCTACGTTTAATTCGCTCAACCGATGTGGTGAAATCACTTGAAAATACAGTGAGTTACTATGACAAAGCAGGCAACGATATTTTCTATTTCTGGACGGAAAATGTGCGGCTTTAACAATAATTTTTTAGTGTCACAAATTGAAGCCTTTGAAAAACTAATCGATGACGCGCAAAAAGTAATCGATGGCGCGACGAATAGAAAAGCAGCGGCTTTGAAGAGGTTTTTATAAGTGGAGAATGAAAAATGCCAGAAATAAGTCGATTTTACGGAATTATTATCAGGATGTATTTGATTGATAACGAACATCCGCCGCAACACATTCACATTAAATATGGTGAACATGAAGCCGTGATGGAATTAACAAATTTAAATATCATCGATGGCATGTTACCTAAAAAATGTCGGCAATTGGTACGAGAATGGGCGGAAATCCATCAAGAAGAATTGATTGAAATGTGGAATACGCAAAATTTTCACCACATAAAACCATTGGAATAGTTATGAAACTTCAAAATTTCACGCAACAAGAAGATTACAAATTTACGTTAACTTTTGAAAATGGCGAAATTAAAGAAACAGATTTACAAGATTTAATTGGTTCATACGTTGAATTAGAGGCTTTAAATACGGCTCGGATTGATAATGAATGGGGGTGTTTAGAGTTTAAAAATGGCTACGTTGATATTGAACCGAAAACACTCTACACATTTGCAAAAAGTCATTGATGATGTGGCAAGTAAAAAAAAATAGCAGTTTTGAAGAAATTTTTATAAGTGGAGAATGAAAAATGCAACGACAAGAAATAGAGCAATTTATTTATCAACAAACACACCTGCTACCGATTGAAGATTTAACGGAAGTATTGAAATTTGTTGAGTTTGTACGATTTAAAAACGAATACAAAATGCCTAATCAAGAAACGATTAACGCTATTGAAGCGGCAAATCGTGGTGAATATGAATCTGTGAGCTTAGACGAATTGCGCCAACAATGGGATGAAGCGTGAAAACGGTTGTTCAAACATCGCAATTCAAACAAGATTTAAAGCGTGTTAAACATTCAGGGCGTTACGAAATTGATGACTTGTTGCAGGTTGTGGATTTACTGGCACAAAATCAATCGTTACTTGAAAAACATAAAGACCATAATTTAACGGGCAATTGGAAAGGTTACAAAGAATGTCACATCAAACCCGATTGGCTACTAATTTATCAATTACAGCTCAATGAATGAGTGTTAGTTCGCACAGGCTCACACAGTGAATTGTTTTAAATTGAGCAACTGAAAACATGGCATGGCTCACACAAACACAAATTGACAAAATGGGTTTTGCCAGTGTTGGCACGCCTGTTTTTTTATCCGAAAAAGCCTGTTTTTATCATTGTGAAAACATTCGTTTGGGAAATCACGTTCGGATTGATGATTTTTGTATTTTGTCAGCAGGTGAAGGTGGCATTGAAATCGGCAATTATGTTCATCTCGCTGCGTATTGTCTGCTTGAAGGAGATGGGAAAATTGAATTCGCGGATTTTTTAGGACTTTCAGCGCGAGTGAGCATTTTTAGTAGTTTTAAACATTGCCGAGCCGAAGCCATTGCATATTTAAAAATGCCTGAAGAAACACTGCTACAAAAAACAGGCGATGTGATTTTAAAAAGCCAATCTGGCACAGGCGTAGGTTCAGTTATTTTGCCTGATGTAACGCTTGAATTTGGTTCAGGTTGTTTAACATCAAGTGTGATTACAAAGCCTTGCAAAACTCTTGGGGTTTATTTTGGTGTCCCTGCAAGATGGGTAAAACAGCGTAAAAACAACATTCTTTTTTTAGAACAACAATTACGAGAAAACACGCGCGTGATGAATAAATTAAAAACGCTGCAAAGGGAAATCGATTTATCTCCAAATAATGTAGAACTGATAAATAAACTAGGTAGCGCGTTTCATGAAAATGGTGATATGGATAACGCCGCATTTCAGTATTGCCGCGCTATTGAACTTTCCCCTAATTACGCGCCTGCTTATAGCAATTTAGGTTTGTTATTCAAAAAAACTAAACGTTTCGAAAAAGCAAAAACTTGTTTAGAAAAAGCCATTAGTTTGCGTCCTGACGTTGCCAATTTATACAACGAATTAGCCAGTATTTTGTCTGAAATGGGGCAGGTTGCAAACGCACAAGCCTTGATTGAACACGCTCTAAAAATCAATCCTAATTGTTTGCAAACGCACAGTCATTTTTTATTTACCGCCATTCACAACGCGGCTAATTCGCCGTCGCAATGTTTGCAATATGCCAAACGTTTTGGAGAACTGGCGGCGCAAGCGGCAACGCAAAAATTCTCACATTCAAAAAAATCAGTTCAATTGCCTTTGCGAATAGGTTTTGTATCAGGCGATTTTCGTGAACATCCCGTCAGTTATTTTTTGGAATCGATTTTTGAGCAGCTGAGTTTGCAACGTATTGAATTATTTGCTTATTCAACAACTTCTCAAGAAGATGAAGTCACCGCACGACTAAAAAATTATTTTACGCATTGGAAACGGATTATCGATTTAGATGACAAAACCGCTGCAACCTTAATTTATCAAGATGGCGTGCAAATTTTGTTCGATTTGTCAGGGCATACGGCAAAAAATCGCTTGCCTGTTTTTGCTTTTAAACCTGCGCCGATTCAAATTTCGTGGCTTGGTTATCCTGCAACAACGGGGTTGAAAGAAATGGATTTTTATTTGGTCGATGAAGATTGGTGTCCTCAGGGCATGATGGACGATTTATTTGTGGAGAAAATTTTGCGTTTGCCTGTAACAGCAGGTTCATTTGCAATGCCCGAAAATATCCCAGACGTGAATACGTTGCCATATTTAGAAAACGGTTATTTCACTTTTGGCAGTTTTAATCACCCTGCAAAACTCAGTACAGAAACCTTAGATTTATGGTGCGCGGTATTAAATGAAATTTCTGATTCAAAAATGCTTTTGGGCAATGTGAGCGAAACATCCTTGCAAGCGCGTTTAATTGATGAATTTAAAAAACGCGGCGTGGCAAGTGAACGGTTAATTTTTCAACCACGTTTGCGAATGCAAGCGTATTTAAAACTGCACAATCAAGTAGATATGATTTTAGACACCTCACCTTATGCAGGTGGCACAACTACCGTATTTGCAATTTTAATGGGCGTACCTGTTTTAACGTTTGCAGGTGAAACTTTAGTTAGCCGCGTGGGTGTGACGATTTTAAGTTGTGCGGAAATTGAAAAAATTTTTGTTGCGAATTCCCCCACACAATTTGTTGAACTGGCTAAAAATTGGCTGAAACAACCACAAGAATTACAAAAATTGCGTTTGCAGTTGCGAGAAAAAGTAAAAAAGAATGCCAAATGCAATCCGCAACACGTCGCACAAGAACTCGTAATACTTTTAAAAACGCTTATTTCAAATTTATGAAAAAATCAAAATCATCACTACGTCAGCAAAAATTATTTTCAGTTGAATCGTTAGAACAACGTATTTTGCTTTCTGCTGATCCCGTTGTTGCAGAATTAGTGACGCAATATCACGAAACAAATAATCAGAATTTAGGTGTGTTAGAAGTTGCCGCGCCTGCACTTGAAACTGAAAATGTACAACTCAATTCTCAAACACTTCAAAATACAACGTCGAAAAATGCGTTGAATTTGAATTTAACCGTCGCGCAAGATTTTTCACTCAATACCATTAACGTTGCCGATTTTTCACAGTTCCAAACCGAAAATGGCATTGTGATTGGCGACGTGAATTCAAATGCGATTATCAATTTAGGTGACGCGAAAACTGACGATGGAAAATTGGCATTTAATCAGAATTTGTTAATTAGTAATCCACAAGTAGGCGGAGAGATTTTTGTTGATGATGATTTAATTGGTGGTGCAAATGCAGATTTAACCATTAACGGTTCTGGGCATACGACGATTTTAAGTGCAAATATCAGCACTACAAATACGAATATCACGGTGAATGATTCGCTAAAAATCAGCGGTGTAAATAGTGCAGATCAAACGCTCATCATCGATTCGGGGGCAAGTATTCAATTAGGTTCATCGAGTAATCATTTTTTATGATGGTGATGGTGTTTCAGGTGATGATAAATTGATAATGAAAGCAGCGACTACAACAGGAAATATCGTTGTTAAAGGAATTGTCGGCGGTAATGATCCACTAGAAGCATTAACAATAACAGGTAAAACAGCAGGAACTAAAGTTAATAACGTTACGTTTGAAAGTGATGTAACCGTAAATGGCGATGTGATTATTGATGCGTCAGGTACAGTGACGTTTAATGCTGCGTTAAACATCACAGGAAATTTAACGATTAACGGCGCAAGTTTGATTGTATTCGGTAACAACGTTGTCGTCGCAGATGGGAAAAATATCTTTTTAGAAGCCAATGAAATCACCTTAAACGGCGGACAAGAATCTGTGCGAGGGACAGGTATTTTGACCATGCGCCCAACTGATCCAACGTATGACATTGCAATTGCTTCGCCACCTTCTGAAAATACCAGTAATACGTTAAATCTAAGTAGTGCAGAAATTTTCACACTCGGCACGTCATTTTCAAACATTATTATTGGACATCTTGGCAATGACACGCATACAGCCGCAACAGCAACTTCAGGAACCGTTTATATTGGTTCAAAAGCCGCTAATCAAAACACTTTTTTCAATCCTGTTGAAATTTACGGGAATAAAATTGAAGTCAAAGATTTTTTCAATCCTGATTTTAAATTTCAAACTAAAAACACGCTTAAATTAGATGCCATTAGTGACATTACCATTTATAACGAAACGAAAGCCTTTGACAGTGCCACAAGTTTAAACAAAGACGTGACGCTGTATTCACTCAATGGAAAAATCGTTCAAACGGCAAATGACGGTGACGCGCTTTCGCGTGAATCGCTGGTTGCAGGAACACTCACCATTACAGCTGAAACAGGGGTTGATTTAGGTTTTGTGAATGCCTCAACCATTTCAGTAACAAATGATAATCAAGCTAACGACATTATAATTAACTCAACGGCTCCAACGAGTGTAACGACAACATTTAATACTGTTTCAGCACGCACAAGCGGAAAAATTACCCTTTCGTCAGATGTAAATAGCCTAATAATTACACCTGCTTTAACAACTGACAGTGGAAATATCAGCGTTAAAGCAGGTGTTTCAACTGTTGCAGGGACAGCCGTTTCAACCTCAACTGGTGCGTTGACACTTTCATCAGCGATTACTAACACTTCAGGCACCATAACACTTGAATCTTATGGCGATTTAACACTGAACGGCACCATTTCAACCGCAGGTTCAGGGCTTTTATCATTCAAATCAACCGCTGGGAAAATTTTGCAATATGTGGATATTACATCTGCAAACGGTAGCGCAATTACGCTAACGGCTGGTGATAACATCGAAATGGCAAACACAAAAATCATTTCAACCACTGGCACCATCACGCTTACCGCTGGTAAAGATGCAAAAATCAGTGTTTTAAATTCAATAAGCACTGTCAATGTCACTGCAACAGATGGTGCAATTAGCGATAATTTAACTGCTGAAACTGAAAACATTTTAGGCGGTGCAACGACAGTTTCATTAACCGCAAAAACAGGCATTGGTGCAGCAGGTACAGCAGATATAAACACCACCATTGCAAATCTAAGCGCGACCAATGGTGCAACAGGTGGGATTTTTATCAATGAAACTGACGCACTCACCATTGCACCGAGCGGCATAAAACAAGATGGCGGCACAGGTTCAATTGTGATGACAAATGCCAGTGCAATTACGGTTGAAGGCGATGTGAATAATACAGGCTCAGGTCACGTTTTAATTAACGCGCAAGACATTCTAACTATCAACAAACAAATCAAAAGTGCCACAGGCAATATCAGCTTGTTGTCTGCGACAAATTTAATTATTTTCGGCGCAAATGGTGGCATTGAATCCACAGGCACAACTTCAAGCATTGACGTTGAAGCCGCACTTGCCATCACCATGACAAGCGGTTCAACCATTAAAGGTGGTGGCAATGTGCGTTTAAATGCAAAAAGTGGCGACCTAAAAATTACCAGCATCGATGCCAAAACAGGCAAAACCAGTTTATTGACGACAAGTTCAAATCGAATTTTGGACAATGACAGCAGCGACGATTTAGACATCACGTCAGGTGATTTGCGAATTTTTACCCAAACTTTTGGCGAACCCAACAATCCGATTGAAATCAATGCGACAAATTTAAGCGTTTTAACAGTAAGCAATATGTTTATGACTGAAACCGATGGCGTGATTGTGAAAACGATTGATGCCATGACTTCAAAACGTGTTGGTACAGACGGTGCAACGCTTACAGACCAAATCGATGCGGCACAAAGTGATTTAATTACCAGTTCAAATGGCGCGATTGTCTTGACTTCGATTGCGGGCGATATTGTGATTCAAGACGGCAACGCAAACAGCAAAGGTGTTGAAGCCAATGGCTCTGGAAACATTTTGCTCAATGCGGTGGCGGGAAATTTAAAAGTTGAAGCTCCGATTAAAACCACTTCAGGGCATATCAATCTACTGTCTGGTGCAACGATTTCGCAAACTACTGAAGGCGATATTTCAACGACTTCAGGCACGATTGATGTTTTTGCGGCGACTGCAATTACGATGGCTGACGGTGCAGAAACCAAAACGACTAATCAAGATATTCGCTACAAAACCTCAACGGGCGATATTACGGTGGGTTTAATTTCGACTTTTAATACTACCGATGCAAATGGCGATGTAGCTATTTTGGCTGGGGGAAAAATTATTGATGTTGATACCACGACAACGGCTGATGTGATTGCAAAAACGGTGTATTTAACCGCAGGAATAGGCGGCGGAATTGGCGCAGGTGATAATCCACTTGAAGCAACGGTTCAAAGTCTTGCTGCAAAAGCCGATGCACTCGGAATGTTTATTGTCGAAAGCGACACGCTAACCGTTGAAAATGTGACAACCAGTGTGATGCGAATCAGCACTGACGGTTCAACGCTTACCGCTCAATCTGAAGGCGGCAGTGATTTAATCACTACAAGCAATGGTGCGATTTTTCTCAAAGGTCTGGATTTAATTTTCAAAGAAGGCGACGCAAATAACACGGTAATTAACGCGCAAGGCACGGGAAACATTTTGTTGCAAGCCACAGCTGGAAATATCAGTTTTGAATCCTCGCTAACTAGCACGGCTGGAAATATCAGTGTCAACGCCTCGCAAAATGTTTTACTCAGTTCTGTAACGCAAGTTTCAACAGGTGGCAATTCAATGTCTGCTACAACACCTGCGAATAATCCAACCATTGAGATGCTCGCAGGCAATAACATTACGATGGTCAACGGTTCGCGCATGACAGCGAGTAATGCCAACATTCGCTTAGAAACAACGCAAGGTGATATTTCGCTCGGTATGGTGAATGCGGGAACAGGCAATGTCAGTTTGTCGGGAAAAAAAATTTTAGACGTAAATGATACAGGTGCAGATATTAGTTCGGTTGGTTTGCGAATTTTAGCGACTGAAAATATGGGGTTAGGAAATAATCCTTTTGAAACAACTGTTACCACTTTAAGCGCGAAAATCTCAGGCAATGGCGGTTTGTTTATCAATGAAACTGACAGCATTACCATTGGTTTAATCGACACGATGAGCGTTAATCGTGTCAGCGAAAATGCCAATGTCACACCGCTTACAGATGAAGCGCAAAGCGATATTTTAAGCACTGCAAACGGTTCGATTGTTTTAACTTCTATTTCAGGTTCAATTTCGGTTCTCGACGGAAACGATGACGGAAAAGGCATTGTCAGCAGTTTAGAAGGAAACATTTTGCTCAAATCATCCGAAATGATTAACTTGGAAGCGGATGTTTTAGGCAACAAAACTCATATCAGTTTGCTTGCAGTTGGACGAATTGTGCAAAGTAGCGAAGCAGACGTAATCACAGGTTCTGGCACCATTGATTATAACGCTGGGACAACGATTGAAATGACAGATGGCGCGATAATCCAAACAGTGAATCAAAATATCCGTTTATCAGCGGTTCAAAATGTGACGTTTAGCGGCGTGAATGCAGGACAGGGCAGTGTCAGTATTTTAGGGGAAACCCTTTTAGATGCAGGTGATACCGAACTCGATGTGATGGCGAAAAATTTACGCATTAACGCAAAAGTGGGGGCAGGCATTGGCACGAATGCACTCGATATTAACGTTGAAAATTTAACCGCAAAAGCCACAATAGGCGGTTTATTTATTACCGAAAAAGATAATGTTACAGTCACCGAATTACCCAATCTAGCCATTAACCGCGTTGATATTACAGGTAATTTCACAAATGGTTTATCAGACCTGCCACAAAGCAATTTAACCGCCACAACAGGCGCAATCGTGTTGATTTCGCAAATTGGCGATATTACGATTTTAGAAGGAAATTTGGATGGCAAAGGTATTTTGACTGAAACAGGAAACGTTTTAGTCAATGCGTTTGGTAATTTGACGATTCAAAGCGCGATTGAAACGCAAGGCGCAAATATCCAATTATTTTCAGGGGCAACGCTTTCGCAAACAGGTGCGGGAAGTTTGATTGCAAGTGGCACGATTGATGTGAAAGCAGCAACCGATATTGTTATGGCAGAAAATACCGTTGTTCGTACCGCAAATAGCGATATTCGTTACAAAACCGACACGGGAAATATCACGCTCGGTTCATTAAACGCGGGTACGGCGAATGTTGCCATAATTGCTGGCGAGAGCATTTTTGATGCAGGCAAAACGGCGGTGAATATCACCGCAACAGGCGTGAATTTAACCGCTGCAAATAGTATCGGAACAGGCGCGGATAATCTTAATCCGTTAGAAATCAAAGTTGCAAAATTAAGTGCCAGAACAGGAGCTGGAGGTGTTTTTGTTTCTAACGCTGAAAATTTACTGATTGATTCAGTCGCTGTGAATGTGAAAAAAATCGACACCGCAGGTGTTGCAACACTTGATGAAACTTTAATTACAAGCGATGTCACCGCATTTGATAACGGTGCGATTGTTTTAAATGCAAAACAAATCACGCTCACTGATGGCGAAAATGCCAACGCAAAAGGCATTTTAGCTAGTGGCACAGGCAACATTTTACTCAGCGCAACGCAAGGAAATTTAGAACTGCAAGCAGGTATTTCAAGTTCAGGCGGCAATATCAGTTTGCAAGCCAGCGGCGTAATTCAACAATTTACGCAAGGTGAAATTGCAACAATTAACAATGGCACTATTGACCTCAATGCCAGTGCCGCAATTTTAATGACCTCGCAAGCCAAAACGCTTGCAGGTTCTGGCAATATTCGTTTAAGCACTAATGGCGCGTTGACGATTTCGCAACTTAGCACCGAAGGTAACGTCAGTTTGATTGCCGATAAAATCGGCTTGCTTGCTTCTGAAACCGATAATGTTAGCGCGGATGGTTTGCGCCTTTTTGCGGCTACAAGTGTTGGTGAAAAAGACGCGACGCTAAAAACTAACATCAACCAATTGAGCGCAAATGTTTCAAACGGAAATTTATTTGTCACCGAAGCCAACAGCGTAACGATTACCGAAATTCCAGAAATTAAAATCAACCGAGTTAGCGTAAATGGTGCAGTTGAAAATATCAGCGACGCAAAACAAAGCGATGTAAATGTGAAAAAAGGCGTTGCGATTTTAACTACGCTTGCAGGCGATATTGTCGTTTTAGATGGCGATAAAAATGGTAAAGGTTTAGTCACAAACGCGGGCAATGTTTTATTAAACTCGGCGCAAAATATCAGCACAGAAACTGAAATTATGGTTGAAGGGGATTTAACGCTTGTGGCGGGTAAAGATATTTTGCAGGGCAGAGCAGGGCATTTAACGGTTTCACAAACACTTTACGCGCAAGCAAATGGTGCAATCACCATGAGTGACGGTGCGAAATCAAAAACTGCCAATCAAGACATTTATTATCAAGCCGTAGGCGATATGGCTTTAGCGGAACTCGATGCAGGTAATGCGTCAATTGCCGTTATTTCAGGCGGTGCAATCACTGATGCAAGCAGCGCGGCGACTAATTTCAATGCAATGGGTTTGCTTTTGACTGCTGAAAAAGGCATTGCAGGTGGCGACAATCCGCTGGAAATGAAAGTTCAAACCCTAACGGCGAAAACAAACGAAGGCGGTATTTTTCTAAATGAAGTCGATACGGTTGTGATTGATAACGCGAGTGTGACTGTGCAACGTGTTGATTTAGCGGGTTCGAGTATCAAACAAGACACGATTTCGCAAAATAATATCGTTGCTGTAACTGATGAATTGCTTGGCGGCGTGGTTTCAATTAGTGCAGGAAAAGCCATTTTAGATACTAGCGGCGATAAAATCTCAATTACCGCACACGGTTTAAGTTTGAACGCGCAAAGCGTGGGCATTTCAACCAATGTTTTGAATACTGATGTTGCTAATTTAAGCGGTTTAATTAACGAAGGAAATTTATTTTTAGATAACGAAAAAGCCTTAACAATTTCGCAAGTTGCTAGTTTAAACGGTTTAGAAAATCGCAACGGCGCGATTATCCTCAGCGCAAAAGGCGATTTAACTGTGCAAAGCAATTTTAAAAGCGTTGCGGGAAATATCCTACTTAGCACCGATGATTCCGTTATTTTAAATTCAGAAGTTAGCACAAAAGATGGCAATCTCAGCATTTTGGCGGGCAATTTAATTCAGCAAAATGCAGGCGGAAATATCGCTACAACAGGCAAAGGCACGATTGATGTCAGTGGTGAAAAAGGCATTTCGATGACCGAGGCAAAAACGACTACACAAAATCAAGCGATTCGTTATTTAAGTAACGGCGATATTTCATTGGCAATACTTGATGCAGGCAAAGCAACGATTGCGATTGCGACGCAAAAAAGTATTCTGCAATCAGATTTTATTACCGCTGCGGGGCTAAATTTATCGGCTAGAAATAGCATTGGTTCAGGTGAAAAAGCCTTAAAAACTAACGTGCAAACCTTGACGGCTTCAGCGGGTAAAGAAGGGATTTTTATTAGTCAAAGCAATGACTTAACGATTAACGAAGTCTCTGTAATGGTTCAGCGTGTGGTCAAAAGTGGCAATGATTTGGCACAAAAAACCATTACTGACACAGGATTAAAAACCAGTTTCAGCGGTTCGATTGTGTTATCAGCGGGAAATTTAACCGTTGATAGTCAAATTGCTGTCAATGGTTCAGGTTTGCTGCGTTTGGACGCGCTGAAAAATTTGCAAATTAACGCGCCATTCAAACTCACAAGCGGCGCAAGCAGTTTATTTGCAGGTGAAATCCTCTTGCAAACCACAAAAGGCGCAATCACCACGCGCGGCAGTTTAGATTTTGACGCGCCACAAATTACGCTTGGCAACGCGCCAATTCGTTCTTCAGGGGCAAACATTCATTTACACGCTACAAAAGAATTAAGTGTCACAAACGTTAATGCAGGACGCGGTGATGTCACTATTTCAACAGGTAAATTAACTGACGGCGGCGATAAAACCACCGATGTGATTGCCACAAATTTAAGTTTAACAGGTGGTGCAATGACAGCCGCAAACGCGCTGGAAATCGATGCCAAAAATCTCAGCGCAGCAATTTCAAGCGGCGATTTGTTTATTTTTGATGTCAATGATTTAACGCTTTCTGCCTTGCCTGCTGTCAGTACCGCGCGTGTGGATTTGAATGGCGTGTTGACTAATTTGGATTATGAAAAATTCGATGGCGTTGCAATGGATAAAGGCAATTTAAGTATTGCCACAAAACGTACTTTAACTGTTGCCGATTCAGTCAAAGTAATCAGCGCGGGAAACATTGATTTATTTGCCAGCAATAATTTGAACATGAAAGGCAATGCTAGCATTGTCACACAAGGCGAGGTATTACGTTTGCAAGGGCGCGTTTTAACCGTTAGCGATGTGCAAGCTCCCAAAGGTTCTGTCAGTTTAGTAGCAACTAGCATCATGAAAACATCCACTGAAAACAGCACCATTAGCGCAGATAAATTACGTCTGCAAGCTAGTAAAAATGCGGGCACGGCAAGAAGTCCTTTAATGATTCATGCCAATTTATTTAATGCGAAAGTGGGAAGCAGTGGGCTTTTTGTGTCTGAACAAGATGCGCTCACGGTTGGCAAAATTGATGCACTCGCTATTACTCGTGCCAGTAATTTAGAAAAATTGGCGCGTGTTACGGATACCACGCAAGCTGATTTAGATAGTTCAGGCGCAATTGTGCTAGTCGCGCTGGGCGATATTATTTTAACGGACGGCAACAACGATAAACGTACCATTGTGCAAACACGCGGAAATTTACTGCTCGAATCCCAAACAGGCAAAATTGAAACACAAGCAACAATTAGGAGTGCAGGCAGTGTAAGTTTGCACGCAAAAAATCTTGAATTTGCAGACGCAGGGCAAATAACACTCACCAGTTCTGGCACACTGGAATTGCAAGCGTTAGAAAATTTGACGATGGCAAAAAATACTATTTTCACCACCAAAAGCGGCAATCTACGTTTGAGTGCGGAAAAAAATTTAACGCTCGGTGCGTTAACTTCAAATTCAGGCAGCGTCAGTCTGTTGGCAAATACGATTATTGACAGCAATGAAAATGACGTAAATTTGAATGTCAAAAATGCGCGTATTCAAGCGCAACAAATAGGTTCGGCAAATAATGAACTTGAAATTAACACAGGAATTTTAAGCTCTGTGATAGGTGATGATGGTTTTTTTGTAACGGTGGCAAAACGTATTACGCTTGGAGAAACGCCCGCGCAAACGGTTAATCAAGTTTTGGAAAATGGCACAACACAAAAAATCACGGATGCTTTGCAAAGCGGTTTAACAAGTACCAACAGCGGCAAAATTTATTTGTCGGCACTCGATAATGTCAGTGTCGATAGTCCTGTGATTTCAAAACGGGGTGACATTTTTATCGAATCGAAAAAAGGCTCAATTTTGCAAGAAGCGGCAATTTCGAGTACAGGAAAAATTCAATTACTGGTTGCAGGAAAAGTTTTCACCAACAGAACGCAATTGGCACAAATTGTGGATTCTTTTGCCCCAATAGCCAGTTACAACAATGTGAACAGCGAGCCATTTTACCTGTGGCAAGAAAAAATTACTTTGTAACGGTGTGTTGCAACTTACCTAAAAAATGAGGAAAAAAATGTGTTTTTTTAAAAAACATCATCTACTTTGTAGCATTGTGAGCGGTTTACTAACTACGTCTGCATTGGCTTTAGAGTTTGATGGTGAACCTGTGCAACCCATTTTTGAACAGCCGCGCAAACCGTTGTTGCGAATGAATTTAGGCGACTTAATTTTTGAAGCGAGCAAACACAATACCGATATTATTCAAGGGGAATTGCAAACGGAAATGTCACGCGAATTAGTTAATGTTGAACGTAACATTTTTGAACCTGTGTTTTATTCTAGTTATATGCACAAAGACATAGACCACAAAAACAATGCTGAAGAGGCAACTTATCGTTCAAGTTTGAATAGTTATTTAGAAAAAAGTCATCAATACAAAGCGGGCGTAAAAGGACTTTTGCCAACGGGCGCACGTTTTGATGTGTCATTAAACGGCAATGAACGACAAAGTAATTTAATTGAAAAAACACGCAGTTATTTAACCGAATATGACAATATGTTTTCGGTATCTCTTTCTCAACCGTTGTTGCGCGATATGGGGTTAGATGTCACGGCTTCAAAAGGCGATATTGCCGAGCTGAATTTAGATGTGGCGTTTTACACTTATCAACAGAACGTCATGGATTCGACAGGGAATATCACGCAAGCGTTTTTCAAATTGTACGAAGCGCAAAAAATCGTTGAAGAATTAGAAAACTCAGTTGAAATTGCTAAAAAAATTACCGCCGATATTGAGGCAAAAGTTTTTGCAGGTGTGCTACCGCCTTCAGAACAAATAGAAGCACAAGCGGCAATCAGTTTTCGGGATGCAAAATTAAGCGCAGCAAAAACAACGTTAATGGATACTCAAAGTTTGATTTTAAGTTTAATTGACGTGTCAATTACTAGCCAAAAAGATTTGGTTTTTGAACCCATTTCGGTGGCAAATTTGAATGAACCTGTACAAATTCCTTATTTTGATAAAGCACTACAAGTGGCTTTGGAAAAATGGCCTCCGTATTTAATCGCACAAAAAAAACTCGAAATTGAAAATATCCGTGTGGCGTATTTGGAAAATCAAACCTTACCACGTTTAGATGTGACGGTTTCAAACCAGGAAAATGGTTTAGATAAACAGCGATTTAATGCGCTTGGCGATGCGTTTTTAGCCAAAAATAATTCTTGGAATGCTGGCGTAGAATTTGAAATGCCCATTTTAGGCAATCGGCAAGCACAAGCGAATTCAAAAGCGGCTGAAATTAACCAGCGAAAAGCACGTCTTGCCATTGAAACGATTAAACGAGATTTGAATAACAATCTATTTTCTAAAATTGAACATCTTAAAAATAGTCAGCAACAACTCATTGACGCTAAAAAGAATTTAGAACTCAAAGAGCAACTGCTCAAAGTAGAATGGCAACGGCTTGAAGCGGGCAAAAGTCACGCATACAACGTTTTTAAACAAGAAGAAGAACTCGCAGACAGCAAACGCCGTTACTTTGCAACGTTAAGCGAATTAAAAATTGCTCAAGCTCTGGTTGAGTTAATTACAGGGCGTTTATTTGATAAATACCGCATTGATATGAACCGCGATAGTCACGCAATCAACCTTATTCGCTTGGATTCTTAGAACCTTATGAAAAAACCATTTTTTTTATTTTTTGGCTTACTTTTAAACAGTTTTGCCGCTTTGGGCGCAGATTCTGTGGTCGGCATTACCAAACCTTTGCACGATATTGAACTGAGTTTTCCCGTTGACGGCGTGGTGTCGAAAGTTTTCATTAAAGAAGGGCAAAAAGTCAAACAAGGACAAGAACTTGTCGCGCTGGAAAATCATCTGCAATTACAAGAAGTGCAGCGTCGTAGTGTGTTGTTGAACGATAAATCAAAATTAAATACCGCCACGCACAATAAAGAAGTCATGGCAGAACTGGTGAATAATAATCGTCAGTTGCACAACTATTTAGGCGCGGTCAGTCGTGAAGAAGTGCGAAAGCTGGAAATGCAATTTGCTGGCGTTGATGGCGATATGAGCGCGGCAAAACAAGAAAAAAAGCGTGAAGCCATTGAATTGCAAATGGCGCAACGCGAATTAGAACGCCGTATTTTGCGTGCGCCGATTGAAGGTGTTGTGACTGAAGTGGCAATTGAACCAGGTGAATGGGCGCAACCTGGCAAAATGGTGTTACATATCGTTGATACGCTAAAAAGTTTTTTAGAGGTCAATATCAACGTTAGCGATATTTATGCGCGTGACCTGAAACAAAATTCGCAACTTACCATTCAATTTAAAGCAGGCGAAAAAGACATTCAAAAAATGGGAACGGTGACATTCATTTCACCGATGGTCGATAAATCAAGTTCATTGGTACGAGTCAAAATTGAATTTGATAACAGCGATAGTGCAATTTTACTGGGTATGCCTGCAACTATTTTGTTGCCAAAACAGACATTGGTGCAGTGACAATTAACCCACGTTGCACGAAATCAAGCAAAATTTCCTCCCCTTTTTTTTGCAAAACTTCCAGTGCAATTGTTGAAACCAATTCATTTAACGCACTAATGTAAAAATCGGCTGTTTGCTCAGGTGAATTTTCAATCAGTTGCAATAATTGAAACGTCAGCGGGGTAATTTCTAAAAATTGCACTGTGTCATTTTCATTTCGATAAACCGTCAAAAAAGTCGGTTGCGAACTTTCAACGGGTACAAATGCCACGCAAATTTTCTGCACTGGAAATTGATAAGCCAATACACACGCAAGCGGTGAAATGGCTAATTTTGCGGTCATCAAATTTTCAAGGGACATTTTTTCGACTTCTGTATGGCTAATCGACAACGCCATTTCCACCCATTCGTAATGCGCGAGTTCAAATAAAAAGGGAAAATCGTTTGGATTTGTTCGTTCATTTTGTAAATAGGCCAAAAACTCTTCAGGAATTTCTGAAAAGTGCGGCGTGGTGCAAACGTGATTTTCAAAAAAATCTTGCACTAAATTTGTCCAATCTTGCGGCGCGAATAAACTATATAAAACGGGAAAATTCGCTGTTAAAAAACCATCGATATTGTTAAAAAATAATTCCCGATACATCGCCATGCGTTCAGGTTTTACGTTTGCAGGCAAGGAGTTTTTTTCAGGACTGCGAATGTAGCTGGCAAATTGTGCCTGATAAGTTTGAAAATTCATTTTTCCTCCCGTTGTAGCGTTTTAATTTGTTTAACTTCTGCGACTAATTCAGAAAGTGACGGCAAATTAAAGTCACGTTCTAGCAACGTTGGAAATGTGTCAAAACGTTCATAAGCGTGGCGCAATAATTCCCAAACAGGATCGATAATCGGCGCACCGTGCGTATCGACTAAAAAATCGTCGGCTTCTTTGAAATGCCCTGCAATATGCGCGTAAGTAATGCGTTCAACAGGCATCGCATTCAAAAATTCCACTGCGTCGTAGCCGTGATTCACACTGTTCACATAAATGTTATTCACATCGAGTAGCACATCACAATCGGCTTCTTTTACTACGGCATTGAAAAAGTCGATTTCGCTCATTTCTTGCCCAACGGCTGCATAATAGGAGACGTTTTCGATAGCAATTTTGCGTTCTAAAATGTCCTGAACTCGTTTAATTCGCGTCGCAACATGTTGAACAGCGTCTTGCGTAAAAGGAATCGGCATTAAATCGTACAAATGCCCGTTGTGGCTGCAATAACTCAAATGTTCGCTGTAATGTTCAATGCCATGTTTTTGCAAAAAGTCTTTGATTTGCAACACAAACGATTCATCAAGTGGATCGCAGCTTCCAATTGAAAGCGATAAACCGTGACACACAAATTGATGCTGCTCTGTCATAGCGCGAAACTGTTTGCCCAATTTTCCGCCAATAGTTATCCAGTTTTCAGGCGCAACTTCAAAAAAATCTACTTCAGATTGTGGCGTTTGCAAAATTTCGCTTAAAAATGGACGGCGCAAACCTAATCCTGCGCCTTGTAATTTAGAAGGTAAAATCATTTAAAAACCTTTTCTTTTAGCCAAAAATCGACGCTAACATATCGTCCCGCGCCTAAAAATAAAAGCGCAATCAACATAATTGTGTACGTCGCAGCAAATTCGATGCCGTTATTGAGCATCGCAAAATTACCAAATTCGGTGAGATAGTCATAATTGCCATATTCTTTCAAAATATCTTTCGCTTTATTGAGACGTTCAATTGCCGAAATTGTACGTTCAGAGGCAAAAAAACTGTCCGAACCTTCAGCAATTGCAAGCCAACCATTTTGCCAATGGACAGACAATGCCGCGCCAATCATCGTGAAAATTAACGGAATCGAAATAAATCTAACGCCCAATCCTAGCAGTAAAAAAATTGCACCCGCAAATTCTGTTAGGCTCACAAGCGTTGTGAGTAATAAGGGAAATGACAAACCTAAGCCCCATTCTGTGTTACCAAACCATTCGACGGTGTCGCTAAACGCATTCAATTTGTGCATTCCAGCCATCCAAAAAATTGGTGCTAAATACAAACGTAATAACAATGACGCAATAAAAAGTTTTTAAATATTGTTATTTATTTAGATTTAATTATACTTTTCATAAACAAAAAGTATTTTACAAAATTTTCTATGACTGTTGAAAAAAGAAAAATGGGACGACCAAAAAAAGAAACTCATGGTGTAGCGTTATGGGTTCCTTCTGAATACGTTGATGCAATGAAAACGTTCTTGGAAGTCTTAAAGGGTTACAAGCTAAATCAACAAGCAAAATCGTCATGACTGGAATCCCTTTTGATGCTGACGAATTTTATACCGCATTAGTTGAAAGTGGCGTATCTGAAGCAAAAGCCAACGCCTTAACTAAGTCTATTGTTAGACTTGAAAATGCAAAGCTAGAAGATCTAACCACAAAGAGAGATTTAGCAGAAACAAAAGTTGATTTAACACGCATAATCTTAATCGTTGGTATATGCGTTGGATCGGCTCAGTTAGTGATTATTTTTATGCTTTTAATGAAAATGACAGGCAAAACATAAAACTGAATTTGCGCCTGATTGATGGCGCGAAACACTTTGCTGCAATGTCTTGTCCACATTACCGCATTAACCACACATTAAAAACCGAACTCACTTACCATCATCGCTATGCCACTCGTTAACAAGCTAGAGCATCGATTTTTGAATATATTGCTGTTTTTTATAATCGGATTCGGATTCATTCCGCTAACGATTATTTATCGCCTGTTGAATTTGAATTTCAACACGCTAAAAATGATTCTAATTTCTCTGTCCTGAAAAACGTTGCATGATCACATCACCCAAAGATTAGTCGCGCTCAATTCCAATTCCTTACAAATTTTTTCATTACTCACATCATTTAATTCTTTTAGGGTAAATAAATACGCAAATTTTGGCGGCAAATGCTGAATACAGTGATGCAAAATTTGCCAAAAATGCGTGTTTTCAAGCGATTTTTCGGGACACTGCCACGCTGAGGATGGTGAAATCCAATGACCTTTTTCATTAAAAAAATCGTCAATTAAATAGTCTTCGCTTGCTGAATTCTCATCAATCGGTAATTCACGAAATTTTCTGCGTGTTAAATCAATAATTTTGTGTTTCAAAATACCGATTAACCACGTTCGTGTTGCCGATTGTTGCGAAAATGTTTGTCTATTTTTTAACGCGGCTAAAAACGTTTCTTGTATTAAATCTTCAGCTTCCATTTCGTTGTGAACGCGCAATAATGCGTAACGATAAAGCGCATCACCATGTTCTTCTAGCCATGTTTGTGGATTCAAGGAAAGCTCCGATAATTTTTTCTTAATAAAACCTAACAAAAGTCAAGATATGTTAACTGCGACTGCAAAGCAGTCGGGTTTATCTACCAATGCACGCAACAAAATGTTACGCGCTCCTACGATGTCTCTGTGAACCCATTCCCCAGAGAGCAATTTAATTCTTTTTGCACCGCCTACAGGTTTAATTTCGCCTGTTTGCGGATGTGTTTTTGAAGTGTACGCTTCACTCACATTTAAAACTGTTTTGCCATATTCAAACGCTTTATTTTTCAAAAATTGTTTGAAACGGTAATGCGCGAAAGTGAGCATATTTCGCACAGTTTTACTGCGAATTTTACGGCTAGCACGTCCCACCATTTGTGATGTTTCAAAAGTTGGAAGCAAAATGCAATCAAAGTTTTTCACCAAAAACAAAGCGGTTTTATGATGCAATTCGTCAATTAAATTCTGCACTTTTTGACGCATTCTTTGTGCTGCAAGCATCATGCGTTTTTTGCGTTGCTTGCCCACTTTTGAAGCGCGTGAAATCAAATCATCCAAATAATGCGCCATGCGTTGAATGCGTGAAAAATCCGCACTGCCTAAAAAACCGCAGGCATCAGTGGAATAGAAAGTTGCAAAAGTTCTTACGCCTGGGTCAATCGCGACAACGCGGGCTTGGTTCTCGCCATAAGAAACACGCTGCTTTGATGGGGTGGCTAAGTAAAAATTGCCAGCTTTCCATACCAATCTCGAATCTAAACAAGATTCGGGTGAAGATTCGCAAAATCGCAAACCTTTACCTGAAACTTGTGGATAAATCCCGTTTTTGCTAATTGCGGATTTTGGAATGTAGCACGATTGCACCGTATCTTTGCGACTACGAAAACGAAACACAGCAGGCTTTCCTTTACCTTTATTGGCTTTGCAGGTTTTCCAAAAAGCATGATGTGCTTCTTTTATCGCCATCCCTTTGATTTGAAACGGCGTATCTTTTGTCCATTCTGGCAACAAGCGCGTGAACATCTTTTTAATGTCCATCCACGAGGGCTTTTTATCGCCTTCATAATCGCGTAACAAAGCAATCGTGGTGTTATAAACAAAGCGGCTAACGCGCATCCATTTCGTGAACTGCGCTTTGTTCTGTGCTGCCAGACGTAGCTTGTTCAACTTGCTTTTTGTAATTTCGAAGTCCGTGCAGTCTGAAACTGAAGATGTGTAAGATATTGAGCAAGTCTCTTGTGAGTTCGGCTTCGGGCGAATGTACAGATTGGTCGAGAACCACGAGTTTTCCACCATTGAATTCAATAACTTGCCTGATGAGTTCGCATCCAAATCGCGCAAGTCGGTCTCGGTGGGCAACCACAACTTCGAGCTTATCTCCGCGCATTGCCCGTTCCAAAAGGGTTGCAAGTCCTTTTCGCTTGAAATTAAGTCCGCTGCCAACGTCTTTGATGATTTGGGCGTTAGGATATTTTTCACGCATGAATTCAACTTGTCGTTGCAAATCATCTTTTTGTTTTGCGCTGGAAACTCGACAATAGCAAACGAGTTCACGTTTTGCGTGTGTTCCGACATATTTATCAAGGTTGTATCTTCGTTGTCCTGATGCGGTTTTAATTGCTTCAATCGTGCCATCGTCTGCCCATTTTCGTAATGTATTCGGGTGTACGTCTAAAATTTTTGCTGCTTCTCGACTCGTGTAGTATTTCATAGCTTTTTCATTAACTAAAGTTAGCAAATGTTAATGAATTTTATACTATGCGGCAACCTTTTGTTTTTAAATGTGCTATCTGAAATAGGCTGTTTTTTGCGGTTTTGATTGTTAACTCAAACGCACGCGCGGATCAACAAGGGTATAAGAAATATCCGTGAGTAATAAGCCAAAAATGTACAACACCGAACCTAAAAACACCATTGCACGAACAATCGCAAAATCTTGACTGTTAATTGCGTCAATGGTGTAACTGCCTAAACCTGGAATACTAAAAAACGATTCCATAATCAAACTGCCCATAAATAGCAACGGTAAAATTACGACCACGCCTGTCAAAATTGGAATCATCGCATTCGGCAAAACGTGCCGAAATAACACTTGTGTTTGCGTCAAACCTTTTGCTCGTGCGGTGCGAACATAATCTTTTTCCGCTTCTTCTAAAAATAACGTTTGATACCAGCGTACACCTGAACCAATGCCTGTAAAAACACCGATTGCAGCGGGCAAAATCAGAAATTTAATCATTGCCAAACCATCGTCATAACCTGAAATTGGCACCAGCTTTAACACTTTTGCAACCAAAAACTGCCCGCTAATAATGTAAAACAGCGAAGAAATCGACATCAGCACTACACAAGTAATAATGCCGATTTTTTCAATAGCATTGCGGCGAAATAACACCATAAGCAGCGCAAAGGTAATGTTGACCGCTAAACCTATTAACAACGTTGGCAACGCTAACGCTAAACTTGGCACCGCTCGTTCAGAAATATCCGCACCGATATTTCTTCCGCTGTCAGAAGTACCAAAATTAAATAGCATCAAACCGACTGATTTAGAATAAAAAATGGTTTCTGTCATTTTTTCACTACCTTGTGCGTGTAAATTCCAGAGCAGCGGTTTATCGTAGCCGTGTTGCTGTTTCCAATTTTCAACAGCTTGTTGCGTGACGTGTTTTTGTCCGAGCTGCATTCGCGCCATATCGTCAGGACTATTAACCACAAAAAAGAGCGTAAAAGTCAGCACATTCACTGCAAGTAACAGCGGCAGCGCATACAACAAACGGCGCAAAATATAGCTCATCATTTCAGTATCATCTCCATTAAAACTGCAAAATTTTCACAATTCGCGCGTTGAACTGAATTTAATGTCGGGATAACGTTCTTCAGCTAGTTGTAAATTCACTCGGCTATTTGCGACATACACCAAATAACCACCGCCATCTTCAGCTAAATTATCAAAGGCTTTCTTTTTGAATTCTTCCAGTTTCGCTGGGTTATCACTGCTTACCCAACGCACCGCAGAAATGGGAATTGCGTCATAAACACATTCGACGTTGTATTCGCTTTTTAAACGATATGCCGTCACGTCAAACTGCAACACACCGACCGCGCCTAAAATTAAATCGTTGTTTTTGAGCGGACGAAATAACTGCGTTGCGCCTTCTTCGGTGAGTTGAATTAAGCCTTTTTGCAAGGCTTTGGCGCGAAGTGGGTCTTTTAATACCACACGACGAAATAATTCAGGGGCAAAATACGGAATCCCGCCATATTTCAAATTTTCGCCCATTGTGAACGTGTCACCGACTTGAATCGTGCCGTGATTGTGCAAACCAATAATGTCGCCTGCGTAGGCTTCTTCGACTGCGTTGCGTGTTGCCGCTTGGAAAGTAAGGGCATTTGGTACCAGAACACTTTTACCTAAACGAACATGATGAATCTTCATGCCTTTTTCAAATTTACCTGAACACACGCGCAAAAATGCCACACGGTCACGGTGTGATGGATCCATATTGGCTTGAACTTTAAACACAAAACCTGTGAATTTTTCTTCGCTTGGTTCAACTTCACGCTGAATGGCTTTTCGCGCTAAAGGTGATGGCGCGTATTCGGCAAACGCATCAAGTAATTCCAAAATACCAAAATTATTTACAGCCGAACCAAAAAAGACAGGGGTTAATTTACCTGCCAAATAAGCCGCTAAATCAAATTCATGACTCGCGCCTTTGACCAAATCAATTTCATCACGCAATTCTTGTGCTTGTGAGCCAATTAGCTCATCAAGTTTCGGATTGTCTAATCCTTTAATCACTTCGGCTTCGGCAATTTTTCCGCCATGTTGTGCGCTGAATAAGTGAATTTCGTCTTTATAAAGGTGATAAACCCCTTTGAACCGTTTGCCCATCCCGATGGGCCATGTCATTGGCGCACATTGAATTTTTAAAACGCTTTCAACTTCATCGAGTAACTCAATCGGTTCTTTGCCTTCGCGGTCTAATTTATTGATGAACGTTAAAATCGGCGTAGTTCGCAAACGGCAAACTTCCATTAAGTTAATGGTTCGTTCTTCAACGCCTTTTGCCACGTCAATGACCATCAACGCCGAATCAACAGCGGTTAACGTTCGATAAGTATCTTCGGAGAAATCTTCGTGACCTGGTGTGTCGAGCAAGTTAATCACGCAATCTTTGTGTTCAAACTGCATCACAGATGTGGTGACAGAAATTCCCCGTTCTTTTTCCATTTCCATCCAGTCAGATGTTGCATGACGGGCGGCTTTTCGACCTTTGACTGAACCTGCTAATTGAATCGCGCCACCGAATAACAATAATTTTTCGGTAACGGTGGTTTTACCCGCGTCAGGGTGAGAAATAATCGCAAATGTGCGACGGCGTTGTAATTCACTAAGGTTTTGAGGCATTTTTATGTGAGTTGAATAAAAGGGCTAAAACATAGAATTATAGGGAACGGATAAAAATTTATCGCTGTTTTTTCGTGTTTCGTTTGCATAAATTTTTTTTACAAATGGATAGATAACAAACAACAGCGTGATTCCTTGTACAATTGCGCTTTTACTAAACTTTTCATTCCATTTTTTATTTATGTCAACACGTCTTAGAAAAATTACTCAACAAGTTTTAGTCGGCAATGTCAAAGTGGGTGGTGGCGCACCAATTGTTGTGCAATCGATGACCAATACGGATACGGCAAATGTTAAAGCAACGGTGAATCAAATTCTTGAGCTTTCGAAAGCTGGTTCAGAAATTGTACGAATTACTGTCAATTCTGAAGAAGCAGCGGCCGCCGTTGCGTCAATCAAAGAACAGTTACTTGCTCAAAATTGCACTACGCCAATTGTGGGCGATTTTCATTTCAACGGGCATAAATTGCTAGAAAAATATCCTGATTGTGCCGCCGCACTTGATAAATATCGCATCAATCCTGGCAATGTTGGACGTGGCAAAGCGCGTGACCCACAATTCCAACAAATGATTGAATTTGCTTGTAAATATAACAAACCCGTGCGAATTGGCGTAAATGGTGGCAGTTTAGACCAAGCGGTTTTAACGCGCTTACTTGATGAAAATCGTCAGCTCGCACAACCTGAATCCCTTGCCGCTGTTTCACGCAAAGCGATTGTTTTGTCAGCGTTAGAAAGTGCGGCAAAAGCACAAGAATTAGGTTTGAGTAAAGATAAAATTGTTTTATCTTGCAAAATTAGCAATGTGCAGGAATTGATTTCAATTTATGAGGATTTATCTTCGCGTTGTGATTACGCCTTGCATTTGGGTTTAACCGAAGCGGGCATGGGTTCAAAAGGCATTGTTGCTTCCGCTTCTGCGTTATCAGTTCTAATGCAACAAGGGATTGGTGACACAATTCGTATTTCTTTAACTCCAGAACCTGGCACTTCTCGCACACAAGAAGTTATTGTTGGACAAGAGATTTTGCAAACAATGGGGTTTCGTTCTTTTACGCCGATGGTGATTTCTTGCCCAGGTTGTGGACGCACGACAAGCGATTATTTCCAAAAATTAGCGTTAAACATTCAAACGTATTTGCGTGACCAAATGCCAGTTTGGCGCGAAAAATATGCAGGTGTGGAAGAAATGGAAGTTGCCGTGATGGGTTGCGTGGTGAATGGACCTGGTGAAAGTAAAAATGCCAACATTGGAATTAGTCTACCTGGAACAGGTGAATCGCCTGTTGCACCTGTTTATGAAGATGGTGAAAAAACTGTCACGTTAAAAGGCGACTATATTGCAGAAGAATTCCAAGCCATTGTTGAACGTTACGTTGAATCGCATTACGGAAAAAAATAGGGTTCTCAAAATGAAATTTGTCGATCCCAAAACCGACATTGCCTTTAAAAAAATTTTTGGCAATGAAGCGCACAAAAGCATTTTGATTGAGTTTTTAAATGAAATGCTCGAACTCGAATATCCGATTGAAAATGTTGAAATTTTAAACAGTTATCAGCCGCCTAAATTTGAGGGCATGAAAAATACCAGCCTCGATGTCAAAGCGAAAGACAGTTCAGAACGTGAATTTATTGTTGAAATGCAAGTGGCTAAAGAAGCATGGTTTTCCCAACGTGCAATTTATTACAGTTCAAAAGCCTATTCACAGCAACTTTCGATTGGTGAAAATTATCACAAACTCAAACCTGTGATTTTTTTAGGAATTTTGAATTTTGATGCGTTTAATTCGCCTGATTATTTTTCACGGCATTTAATTTTTGATAAAAAAACGCACAAGCATGATTTGAAAGATTTGGAATGGAACTTTGTTGAGTTAAAAAAATTCAAAAAAACCGAGCAAGAGCTTGAAACCGTTGCAGATAAATGGATTTATTTTATTCAGCAAGCCATTCAACTTGACCATATTCCTGAAAATGTAGATACCAATGCACTGAGATTGGCTTATGAAATTGCAGAGCAACATCAATGGACAGCCGAAGAATTAGCTATTTATGACGCGCAAGAAATGGAAATCCATCGCCAGCAAAATGTGCTTGAAACGGCAAAAATGGAAGCATTGGAATACGGTTTGCAAAAAGGGATTGAGCAAGGTTTGCAAAAAGGGATTGAGCAAGGTTTGTCTCAAGGTTTGTCTCAAGGTTTGTCTCAAGGAGTATTGCAAGGCAAATTAGAAATTGCGAAAAAAATGTTACAGCAAGGTTTAACCGTTGACATCATTGCAAACCTAACCGATTTAAATCCTGATGAAATTACCAATTTAGAAAAATCAACGTTGGAATAACACTTATGAATCTTCCTCGCATTGCACTAACTTCGGGTGAACCTGCTGGCATTGGCGTTGATTTGTGCATTCAACTCGCGCAACGCTTATTGCCTGCTTGTGAATTAGTGGTTTTAGGTGACGCGCAATTGTTTCGTGATCGCGCAAAAGAACTCAATTTACCGCTGACGTTGCATCATTTTGACCCAAGCAAACCGCAACAAACTTTGCCACTCGGGCATTTAACTATTCTGCCTGTTGCTTTGCGTGACCGCGTGCAAACAGGCGTTTTAAATCATGAAAATAGTGCGTATGTGCTGGAAATGCTAGATATTGCCACGCAAGGTTGTTTGAAAAAAACTTTTTCAGCTATGGTGACTGCGCCTGTGCATAAAGCGGTCATTAACGAAGCGGGATTTGCTTTTTCAGGTCACACCGAATATATCGCAACGCAAACAGGTGGACATCCCGTGATGATGCTGGCAACTGAAGGTTTGCGTGTTGCGCTGGTAACAACGCATTTACCGCTGGCAAAAGTTTCCGAAGCCATTACACCCGAAATACTCGAAAACGTGATTCGCATTTTGCATCACGATTTGCAAACCCGTTTTCAGATTGCAGAGCCGAGAATTTTGGTGTGTGGCTTGAATCCGCACGCAGGCGAAGACGGTTACTTGGGACGTGAAGAAATCGAAATTATCAATCCAACGCTTGAAAAACTTCGCGCTGAAGGTTTGCAATTAGAAGGTGCGTTGCCAGCCGATACGTTATTTACCAATAAAAATTTGCAACGTGCTGACGCGGTTTTGGCGATGTATCACGATCAAGGTTTGCCCGTTTTGAAATACAAAGGTTTTGGTAATGCGGTCAATATCACGCTGGGATTGCCGATTATTCGCACCTCTGTCGATCATGGCACAGCGTTAGAATTAGCAGGAACAGGAAACGCCGATTTAGGCAGTCTACAATTTGCTGTGCAAACGGCAATTCAAATGAGTTCAAAATAAATGGCACATCAAGCACGCAAGCGTTTTGGGCAAAATTTTCTTCAAGACCAAAACATTATTAACCATATCATCGGTAGCGCGATGATTAACCCTTCGCAAAACTGGGTTGAAATTGGCGCAGGGCAGGGCGCATTAACCGCACCATTGCTCGAAAAAGTTAAACATTTAGATGTTGTTGAACTTGACCGCGATTTGGTCACACTTTTAGAACGTAAATTTGCAAATTATCCAAACCTGAAAATTCACAGCGGCGACGCGCTACGTTTTGATTTTTCTAGTCTTGCGCCAGCAGGTGAAAAATTACATATCATCGGCAATTTACCTTACAACATTTCAACGCCGCTCATGTTTCATTTACTTGAAACAACGAATTGCGTTGCAGATATGCTATTTATGTTGCAAAAAGAAGTGGTAAATCGTCTTTGCGCGGAGCCTAGCGAAAATGCTTACGGACGGTTAGGCGTGATGACTTCGTATTATTGCAAAGCCGAATGGCTTTTTGATGTGCCACCAGAAAGTTTTAATCCCGTGCCGCAAGTGATGTCAGCGATTGTGCGTTTAGTGCCTCATGAAAAACCACCTGTGCAAGTTGATGATGTGAAAATGCTCACGCGCGTGGTGGCAGATGCGTTTTCACAACGGCGAAAAACATTGCGAAATTCGCTGGGGAAATTACTCGATGAAGATGAAATTAAAGCGTTAGGCATTGACAGCACTTTACGCGCTGAAAATGTGAGTTTGGCAGAATTTGCCTTAGTTAGTAATGCGATTACTCGAAAAGCAATTTGAATTGAAAAATCGGCATCAAACACGATGCCGATTTGGTTTTAGCGTGAAGAATGTGAACCTGCTGAACCTTCAGTGCCACTTAAATTTGAAATGCCAAAAGGTTGTTTCATTTTTTCATAAACGGTTTGCGTTGGTGCCAACCAAACAATGCCAGGCCCTGTGAACGTTTGTAGTAATAATTCTCCACTCACTACCGTCCCAAAAATAGATTTACTCGACATTTCCGCATGAAAACTCACGCTTGCCGTGCGAACAAACGCAAAATTTCCATCAACGGATAATTTTTCACCAGCTGCTAATTCGTAAGCAATCAATTCTGAAGCGGGAATAGGAGACACTAAAACGACAACGCCTGTACCGCTTGCTTGCGTTTGGAAAAAACCTTCGCCACCAAATAACGCACTAGAAATGTTGCTTTGTAATTTTGCACTCACTTCAATGCCCGCCGACGCGCAATAAAACGAACTTTTATCAAAAATAAGCGCGTCGTTTTCGATATTAAACAGTGAAAAATGCCCAAAACTCGGTTCTAAAAAAACTTCGCCGCTACCTTTGATACGCGATTGAAAAAGGGTTTCACCTGTTAAAAATTTACGCATCAGCCCTTTTGCAATCCCACCACCTGTTGTGGATTCAAGTTGCAAATGCCCTTTCATAAAATACAACGCGCTGGGTTCAAGTAACAATTCACTGTTATTGAGTGTTACGCGCACCATTTTCAAATGAATGTCGGCTTGATTTGCAAAAAAGACTTTTTGCGCGATATTCAAATCGTCCGAACCTTGCAAGCGTTCATAACGCACGACTTCAAACGTCGCACCTGCAATTTTTTCGGTTTCGATAACGGTCAGATTGTCGAGGCTGCTCATTTTCAGAGACCAAATTCAGCAGCATTTAATGCAAGTTCTTTAGCAATTTTTACAGCCACAACTTGTTCTTGTGCGTCAAAATTCCCGTCGGAAGAGGCAATGGCAATAATCATACGAACCAGCAAACGTCCCGCTTCGTTATTGGATTTCATTTTACCAATCGCCAAAAAGGCTTTCGCTTCACCGATGTCTTTGTCAAATTCAATCTGCCCGACAAAATCTTGAAACGCTTTAATCACGTCGCTGGTTGTAAAAATAGACAGCGCGTCGTGATTTTCAATGAACTTAATCATTTTTTGCTTTTCTTCAGAAGAAATCTTGCCGTCGGCCATCGCAATTAACGCAGAACCTGCCATCGCCGCTTCTAAAAATTCTTTATTTTTAAATTTCAACGCTTCAGTTTTGAGTTCGTTGGCTTTGGTTTTTAAATCGTTTAAAAAATCACTAAAATTCATAATTCACCTGTTTTAAAAAAATTTGAAAGTGGTTTTATAACACACAGTTTAATGTTTGATTGAAAAAATTATTTTAAATTTCAATCGATTGAATTTCTTGTTTTGCGAAAAATGCCTGCAATTCTTTATTTTCAACCCGTGAATAAATTTCTAAAATTGGCAACATCAAATCAATTGATTCAAATCTAACCTCATCACCCAGAAAATAATAACTTGATTGCCAATTTTCAGATTTTCGGCTGATTTCAATTTCAACGTGGTCTTGTTCGATTAAAACGTATTCTTCCAAACTCGGAATGGTTTGATAAATTTTACGTTTCAAATCTTTATCAAATTTACGAGTTGAATCAGATAACACTTCAACAATCAAACGTGGTGACTGGGTAAAATCACTTTCACCGTCTTGATTACAACAAATCACCACATCGGGATAAAAGTATTTTTTACCATTATCTGCGCGAACTTTCATATCCGAGCTAAATGCCTCGCAAGGTGTATTTTTTAAATGATGTCGCAACTCGGAAAATACATTTCCAGAGATTCGTTGATGATTGGCTTTTGCCCCCGACATGGCAAAAATCTCACCATCAAAATACTCGTGTTTAATTTCGCTAACTCTTTCCGCATCAAGATATTCTTGTTCAGTTAAGTAACACGTTTTGCTAATTGCTAATGCCATAAAAAAGCCTCGTTTTTTTAGTCGTGTTTGAAAACGCCGCGTTTTTCACAAAACGCGGCGAGAAAAACTTAATAACGATAATGGTCAGGTTTATAAGGTCCTTCAACAGGTACGCTAATGTAAGCGGCTTGTTCTGGTGTTAATTGCGTTAAATGTACACCAATTTGAGTCAAATGCGCTCGAGCCACTTTTTCATCTAATTTTTTCGGCAAAATGTAAACCTTATTTTCAAAGAAACTCGAATTGTTCCACAACTCTATTTGCGCTAATACTTGATTACAGAACGAATTCGACATAACAAAACTAGGATGTCCCGTCGCACAACCTAAATTCACAAGGCGACCTTCTGCCAAAATAATTAAGCGTTTGCCGTCTGGAAAAATAACGTGGTCAACTTGAGGTTTGATATTTTCCCAAGTGTATTGACGCAATGATGAAATTTCGATTTCCGCGTCAAAATGCCCGATGTTGCACACAATCGCCTGGTCACGCATGGCTTGCATGTGTTCATGACGAATGATGTTAAAGTTGCCTGTTGCGGTGACAAAAATGTTGGCAAGAGGTGCAGCTTCTTCCATCGTAACAACGCGATAACCTTCCATTGCCGCTTGCAGAGCGCAAATTGGGTCGATTTCAGTAATCCAAACTGTTGCACCTAAACCGCGCAATGATTGAGCGCAACCTTTACCCACATCGCCGTAACCTGCAACAACTGCGATTTTGCCTGCAATCATTACGTCTGTGGCGCGTTTAATGCCATCAACAAGCGATTCGCGGCAACCGTATAAATTGTCGAATTTCGATTTTGTGACTGAATCATTCACGTTAAACGCGGGAACTTTCAACGTGCCTTTCGCTACACGTTCGTATAAACGCAAAACGCCTGTGGTGGTTTCTTCTGATAAACCTTTTACATCCGCCATCAGTTCAGGGAATTTGTCGTGCATCATGTTGGTCAAATCCCCGCCATCGTCCAAAATCATATTTGGTCTCCAGCCGTCTGTGCCAATGATAGTTTGCTCAATGCACCAATCCGCTTCGGCTTCAGTTTCGCCTTTCCATGCAAAAACAGGAATGCCAGCTGCTGCCATTGCCGCCGCCGCGTGGTCTTGGGTTGAGAAAATGTTGCATGATGACCAACGAACGGTTGCACCTAAAGCAGTTAACGTTTCAATCAATACAGCGGTTTGAATCGTCATGTGCAAGCAGCCCGCGATGCGTGCGCCTTTCAAAGGTTGCGCCGCGCCATATTCCGCACGCAACGCCATCAAACCTGGCATTTCGGTTTCAGCAATGTTGATTTCTTTGCGTCCCCATTCGGCGAGCGAAATGTCAGCGATTTTGTAATCGGTAAAACTCATTTTATTTCCTATTAACTAGATTAAAAAAAGGATAATTCTACACCATAACGGTGTTAAACCCTTTTTTCGGTGAATGCTTATGCTTAATTTTTATGTTATAGGCGAATGCCTGTTTGTTTGGCAATTTGATGGATAGGCAAAAATTCTCTGCCAATTTGATGAATGACAACATCAATTTTTTGTTCGCCTAGTTAACGACTCTTTCTGTAGTTTCGATATATAAATCAATGCTACCACCGCGTTTTGGTCATCCACTCGTGAACTAAATACCCAACATTCTGAATTTCCAAAATAACGTTGGCAGGAGTTGAGAATTGTGGTTTTTTGATGGTTGGTTAAGCGCATTGGTTTTGATTGGTTTTTATCAACGCTACCATCTCTTTTAACAAGTTATTTTCATTTCGCAGTTGCTCAATAATTTCATCTTTATGGTTAATCGTCTCATCTTTATGGGCAATTGCCATTTGCAATTTCTGAATTTCAAAAGCAATTTCGGTAGATGAGCCAATGACGTTGCAACCATGATTGCTGTTATCACTGATTAAATAAACATTTTTGTCATCAGCAAGCAAATCAAGTACATCCACATTTAAAAGTTCTGCAATTTTTGACAATTTTGGATGCAACACATGAGTTTGCCCTCGTTCTATTCGTGCATAAGTATTTATATCAACATCTAGTTTTTCTGCCATTTCTGCCTGAGACAAACCTTTTAAATCTCGAAGTACACTCATTTTTCTTCTAATTTCCATAAATCACCATAAATTTGAGTGGTTTAACCATTTTGTTGTCGTTGAATTATAACTGGATATGAGAATAATTAGTTGCACTTAATAGTTAAAAACAATGAGGTATATAAATGGCAACAGAAAGTCTTTTCATAAAATGTCAAAATGAAGACTGTCAACGTATGGGGCTTTATAAAACGTTTAATGTTCGTTCAGACGGTTCACGCGGAGAGCAAACTTCATACGATTATAATACGGATGACGAGTGGGCAAATAATGGCGGCAATAGCAGATGGAGATGTCCTTCTTGTGGATCAGCTGCCGATTTAACGAGAGCATAAAATTTAGGTTTTATTCATGGATAATTACGACAAATTTAATTCTGATTCAAACACTCAGAAAAAAGATGATGACAGTTCAAAAAAACAACAACAAAGTGACATCGACAAAGTTCGAGAACAAACACAGGATAAAGTTCGAGATACTCTGAACAAAAAGTAAACAACAAAAAACGCGACCCTAAAAAGTCGCGTTTTTTTATTGCGTGTATTTTGCTTTTTCTAGTAGTTCTAAACCGCGTTGTTCTTTGTTTAAACCACGTTGAGCGCGAATTTCAAATTGTGTTTTTAAATCAAATTCAGCCAAAAGCAATGTAGTCATTTCATCTAACAAATTATTGATGCTAACGCCTTTACTTTTCGCTAAAGCTCTTAAACGTTCATGTTTATGGTCAGGTAATCTTAAACTGAGTGCGCCCATGTTTTATCCTCGCAATAAAAATTCTTCAGGTGTTAAAAAGGAAATTTCGGGAAACAAAAGCTCGCCACTTTTCAAATCTTTCATATTTCGGGAAACGATAATTTGAGCATTACCCGCAACAGCCAATTCAATTAAATGGTTATCGCCTTCATCTTTGAGATTAGGTCGCCAACCATAATAAATTTCAGTCCAACGGCATTTTGCCAAAAAGATGTCTAACAATTCGTTGCGTTCTGAGTTATCGAGATGACAACGTTTAAATAATTCATCACGATTAAGCACATCTGTATATTCGGAAAATAACGCAACACCCATTAACGGCGTGTGTTTATCTTGTAAGCAAGAAGCAATCACTGCTGAAGCAGAACCTGTTCCCATACAAGCGGCTACAAAAATGTTGGTATCGACAATAATAATCATGGGGTAATGGTATCGTATCCAATACCAAATAACAAAAACGCGACCTGAAAAAGTCGCGTTTTTTTGTTTTGGAGAGTTTGTAAAATTAAATGCCAGCGGCAGATTTTAACGCATCTACTTTGTCGGTTTTTTCCCAACTAAACGTGTCTTCGTTACGTCCGAAATGTCCGTAAGCGGCAGTTGGTTGGTAAATCGGTTTTAATAAACCTAATTGCGCGATTAACCCTTTCGGACGCAAATCGAATACTTCACGCACAATCGAAACTAATTTCGCTTCGTCGATTTTGCCAGTGCCAAACGTTTCAACACTAATTGAAGTCGGCTCAGCTACGCCAATTGCATAAGAAACTTGAATTTCGCAACGGTCAGCAAGTCCAGCCGCAACGATATTTTTTGCCACATAACGCGCCATATAAGCCGCCGAACGGTCTACTTTTGAAGGGTCTTTACCTGAAAATGCCCCGCCACCATGACGCGCCATACCGCCGTAAGTATCCACGATAATTTTACGACCAGTTAAACCACAATCACCCACTGGACCACCGATAATGAATTGACCTGTTGGATTGATGAAATACTTGGTGCCAGAATGCAACCATTCTTTTGGCAAGGTGTGCAAAATGATGTCGTCCATCACTGCATCATGTAAATTTTTCGCGCTAATTTCTGGTGAATGCTGGGTTGATAACACCACCGCATCAATTGCCACAGGTTTGTTATTTTCATAACGGAAAGTGATTTGGCTTTTCGCGTCAGGACGAAGCCATGGCAAAACACCATTTTTACGCAATTCTGCTTGGCGTTTTACCAGCAAATGTGAATAAGTAATTGGTGCAGGCATGAAAACATCCGTTTCATTGCTCGCATAACCAAACATCAAACCTTGATCGCCTGCGCCTTGTTCATGATTAGCATCTTCGTCAACGCCCATTGCGATGTCAGCAGATTGTTTGCCAATCGCGTTTAAAACCGCACAACTATTGCCGTCAAAACCGACTTCGCCGTTGTCATAACCGATTTCACAAACGACTTTTCTAACCAATGCTTCGGTATCAACCCACGCATTCGTGGTAATTTCGCCAGCTAAAATAACCATTCCTGTTTTAACCAGCGTTTCACACGCAACACGCGCTTTGGGGTCTTGTTCTAAAATCGCATCTAAAACGGCATCTGAAATTTGATCCGCCACTTTGTCAGGATGTCCTTCTGAAACCGATTCAGAAGTAAAAATAAAATCTTTGCTCATTGTTTTCTTAACCTTGAAAAAATAAAACGTAAATAAAAAAAGCTGCTTTCAAAGGCAGCTTTCTCTTGTTTAGTCGCTTAAAACCGCGCTAATCATAACATTTTGATTTTTGAATTTGAAAAAATTATGACGCAATTCATGTTTTAAAGCGCAAAAAACTAGGGTAAATGCGCGATGTCGGAATTGTCTTTAACAGGAATCATCAAATCCGCAGGACTAACGCCTAATAATAATGCAGCGGGGCTAGCAATGAAAATTGATGAATAAGTTCCAAAAAATACCCCGAATAATAAAACCAGTGAGAAATTGTGAATGGTTTCACCCCCTAAGAAAAACAACGATACAAGTACCAATAAAACGGTTACTGAAGTCATAATTGTGCGACTTAATGTGACATTTACCGAAATGTTCATAATTTCTTCGGTGGATTTATCGCGGAATTCACGAAAACCTTCCCGAATGCGGTCATAAACGACAATCGTATCGTTGAGTGAATAACCAATTAAAGCTAAAACAGCGGCTAAAACGGTCAAATCAAATTCGAGTTCTAAAATTGAAAATAAACCCAAAGTCACGATGACATCGTGAAAAGTAGCGATAATTGCGCCGAGTGAAAATTTCCACTCAAATCGCCACGCGATATAACCTAAAATTGCAATAGTCGAATACAGCAAAGCCAAAAAGCCATCTTCTGTTAAATCGTCGCCCACTTGAGGACCAACAAATTCCACGCGCCGCAAACTTGCAGATTTTGCATTGTCTTTGTTAATCGTTTCTAATACTTTCGTACTTAAATCCGCGCTACTGACACCTTCTTGTAATTTCAGACGAATTAACACATCTTTTGCCGAGCCAAAATTTTGCACCATTGCATCCTCAAAGCCATCGGTTTCAAGTTTTTGTCGCAACGCATTCAAATCTGCGGGCTGCTCATAACCTACTTCGATAAGCGTTCCACCTGTGAAATCAATTCCCATGTGTAACCCTTTAGTCGAAAGAGAAACAATGGCAATTAACGTAAGAATGCTAGAAAAAATTAGGGCAATGTTGCGATTGCCGAGAAAATTGATATTTGTTGTTTTCATTTCAACACAATTATTTTAGAGATTGGAATTAGTGGATTGCAGCAAATGCAAACGGTTTTTTGATTGTTTTTAACAGGCAAGATTATAGTCTATCGAAGTTTTGAAACGGTTAAAAAGTTCATCTAACTTTTTAACTAATTAGTTTTACCCGTGCAAACTTGCGTTTCCCAACTTGATAAACATGCTGCGAACCAACGGCAATTTCCAATTTTGGATTTTCGACTTTTTCGCTATCGATTTTTACTGCGCCTTGGTTAATCATACGAATCGCTTCAGAGGTGCTAGCTGTTAAATTTGCTTCTTTCAACAAATTTGCAATGCCTAAACTTTCCCCCATCACAATCAATTCCATCTCATCCATTTCATCTGGAATCGCACCACGTTGGAAACGCGCTTCAAAATTTTCTAAGGCTTTCACCGCCGCCGCTTCGTCGTGGAAACGAGCAATAATTTCTTGCGCGAGTTTGACTTTGTAATCACGCGGATTTGCACCGTTTTCACATTCAGCGTTCCATGCTGCAATTTCAGACATAGGACGAAAACTTAACAGTTCAAAATAACGCCACATCAATTCATCGCTAATCGACATGATTTTTCCGAACATTTCATCAGGCGTGTCTGCAATGCCAATGTAGTTATTCAGCGATTTCGACATTTTTTGTACGCCATCTAAACCTTCTAAAATTGGCATCATCATCACAACTTGTGGTTTTTGTCCGAAGGCTTCTTGCAGTTGTCGTCCCATTAAAAGATTAAACTTTTGGTCAGTACCGCCTAATTCGACATCAGCTTTCATCGCAACGGAATCGTAGCCTTGAATCAGAGGATATAAAAATTCATGAATCGCAATAGGCTGGTTGCCTGTAAAGCGTTTGTGAAAATCGTCACGTTCAAGCATTCGTGCAACGGTATTTTTCGCCGCAAGTTGAATTAACTCAGCTGAACTCATCGCATTCATCCATGTCGAATTAAACATCACGGTGGTTTTTTCGGGGTCAAGAATTTTAAAAATTTGTTCTTGATAGGTTTTTGCATTCGCGTCAACATCTTCACGCGAAAGCGGTTTACGAGTGACATTTTTTCCTGTTGGGTCGCCAATCATTCCCGTGAAATCACCAATTAAAAACAGAATTTCATGTCCTGCATCTTGAAATTGTTTGAGTTTGTTAATTAAAACCGTGTGACCCAAATGTAAATCTGGGGCAGTGGGGTCAAAACCTGCTTTGATGCGTAGCGGACGATTTTCAGCAAGCTTTTTAATCAATTCCGCTTCAAGTAACACTTCGTGTGTACCTCGTAATAATTCAGAAATATCTGGTGTGTTCAAGTGAATTCCTCAAAAAATATAAATTAAATCAGCGAAAAGTTCGCATTTGCCCGAAATTATAACAGTTGGTAGGCAAACTCGCAGGTTCGATTATGTCAGAAATTTGGGTTAAACTTAGCGCGTGACAGGCAAAAATAATAATAATTACAAAATGTTTCAGTCCCCGAAATTTTATAAGGAGGAGTTGTGGAAGAGCTTAATATCCAATACACCAATGCACAAATTGAAAAAATCCGCGAACAAGGCTTTATTTATATGTGTGCTTGCCCGAGTCAAGTAAGTGAACAAGTTTCTAATTTACGCAAATTATTTAATTATCAACGCAATTGCATTACGAATGGTGAAGCATTACTTGATTTAAAAACACACGAAATGATTGCCGAGGCAACAAGTAAAGCACATGACATCATGCAACAGTGTTTGCACGACGTTTTAGTTCATGAAGGTTGGAATTTAGAAACACTCGAAATGCCCCCGAATTTGCGTAAGTTACTTGAACAAACTTTGCTTGATGACTAATTCATGTTGCTTTCGCTTTCAATTTTAGATTTAGCTATTGTCAAATCCTTGCAACTCGATTTATCGCAAGGCATGACGGTTTTAACAGGCGAAACGGGCGCGGGTAAATCCATTTTGCTCACCGCTCTTGGTTTGGCATTAGGTGAGCGGGCAACGGCAGATTATGTGCGTCCGAACTGCAAACGTGCTGAAGTCAATTTAGAATTCGATTTAACCGCAACGCCCTCTGCACTGGCGTGGTTGCAAGAAAATGACTTTGACGAAAATGGACATTGTTTAATTCGTCGTGTCATCGGTAGCGACGGACGCTCGAAAGCATTTATCAATAATCGCCCCGTCACGTTGCAAACACTGCAAATTTTCACTCGCCAACTCGTTGAAATTCACGGGCAACATGCACATTTGACCTTGCTCGAAAGTGAAGAACAACGCCGTTTGCTCGATAATTACGGCAAAACTGCACCACTACTTGAACAAGTGAATGCGTGTTTTAAAAATTGGCAAATCGCGCAACACGAATTGCAAAAGCTACAAAAAAAACAATCTCAAGCGCAGCAACGAGAAGCTCTTTTGCGTTATCAATTAGAAGAATTAGAAGCCTTAAATTTAGGACAATTTGATTATAACGCGCTGTCTGAAACGCATAAAAAACTCGCCAATTTAGAGCAAATTTTAATGACGGGACAAAATGAACTCGACGCGCTTTATGACGCTGACAAATCGGCATTTCGGCAATTAAAAAACTCGCTCAAAGCCTTAACGCAACTTGAACAATTTGCCCCCGAATTGCAATCCGTGAATTCGCTTTTGAACGAAGCGCAAATTCAAATCGAAGAAGCAATGTATGAATTACGTCATTTTTTAGAAACGCAAGAAGTCGATCCCGCCCAATTTCAAGAACTTGAGCAGCAATTAAGCGTTTTGCAAACGTTAAGCCGAAAACATCATGTTAAACCTGAAGAATTATTTGAGCTGCAACAAAATTTAGAGACTGAACTCGCTCAACTCAGTCACAGCGGAGAACGAATTATCGAATTAGAAAATTTAACCACGCAATATCAACAAGCCTATTTTCCACTTGCCGAAAAATTAACTGAACAACGTCAAAAAAGCGCGAAAAAATTGCAGCAACATATTTCTAAAATGATGAAAGAGTTGGGAATGCCAAATGGCGAATTTTTAGTGGATATAAATTCGCTCGAAAGTGAAACCCCAAAACCAAATGGTAACGACTGTGTCACTTTTTTAATCAGTGCAAACGTCGGTTTGCCACCCAAACCATTGTCAAAAGTCGCGTCAGGTGGCGAATTATCGCGAATTAGTTTGGCAATTCAAGTCACAACAGCGAGTGATAAAACCACGCCGACGATGATTTTTGATGAAGTCGATTCGGGAATTGGCGGCGGGATTGCTGAAATTGTGGGGCAAAAATTAAATCAATTAAGCAAAAATCGACAAGTTTTATGTGTGACACATTTACCGCAAGTCGCCGCCCAAGCACACCAGCATTTGTACGTTGAAAAACAACATCACGAAGACATGACTGCGTCACGAGTTCGATTGCTTGAAGATGAAGAGCGCGTTTTAGAAACCGCGCGGATGCTTGGCGGCGTTGAAATAACTGATAACACCCTTGCTCATGCAAGGGAAATGCTGATGAAAATGTTAAATGTATAAACAATTATTCGATAATTTAAACACCGCTGTTTTACTATTTGATGCAGATTTAACCCTGCTTTATTTGAATACGGCAGCGGAAATTTTATTAACCGACAGTGCGCGGCAATTAGTAGGTATTTCTGCTGCTCAATTATTCCAATCGTCTGATTCGGCTTTTTTAAAAAATCTGCAATATTGCCGTGATGTTGCAGAGCCACGCATTGATTACGCATTAGAATTGAATCGTGCAAATCAGAGTGTGTTTGTTAATGTTAGTATCACACCACTTGGAACTGAAGTTTGTGTGAATGAAATTTTAGTTGAATTGTTGCCAATTGATAATCGGTTGCGAATTTCACAAGAAGAACAATTACACGCACAACAAAATGCGGCGCGATTGATGGTTCGTGGTTTGGCGCATGAAATAAAAAATCCACTCGGTGGTTTGCGTGGCGCAGCGCAACTGCTAGATTTTGAATTGCATGAACCTGAATTAAAAGAATATACCGCCGTCATTATTGCTGAAGCAGATCGTTTGCAAGATTTAGTAAATCGGATGCTTGGTTCAAACGAGTTGCCTAATAAACAACGGCTCAACATTCACGAAGTGTTAGAGCGTGTACGTTGGCTTGTACAGGCTGAAATCAATGAAAAAATAAAGATTGTTTGCGATTACGACCCAAGTATTCCTGAATTTTTAGGTGATAAAAATCAGCTCATTCAAGCCTTTTTAAACATTGTGCGAAATGCGGTGCAAGCAATTTTAGGCAAAGGCATAATAATTTTAAAAACACGCATTTGTCGCCTTGTCACAATTGAAAAACAGCGTTACAAATTGGCGTTACGGTGTGAAATTATCGATAACGGAATTGGCATTGAACCTGAAATGCTCAATAAAATTTTTTATCCAATGGTTACGGGCAGAGCAGAAGGAACAGGTTTAGGGCTTTCGATTGCTCAAGCCTTGATTTCTCAACACCATGGCATTATTGAATGTAATAGTGAAAAACAGCGCACTGTGTTTGCAATTACCTTGCCTTTGCTTGAAGCCTAAAAAATTTCAAATTTCGTAAGCCGTGCTTAAAAAATAAAGTATGGTTTTTTTTGTGTACAATCAAGAACATATTAAAAAATAAATTTTAGAAATTATGCCCAAAAAGTATTTTGTTTTAAGTGTGCTTTCAATTACCGCGTTACTGGTAATGATCATAACGCTATGGTTTCCAATAATTGAACAGCATGCACGGGAAACGCCGCCAGTGAGTGTTTTTAATTACGCGGATAACGCCAATATTGAAAAGCCTTGCACTGACGAAAATCCACAGTGGCGAGAAGCGCAAGAAATTGAAGGTGTGAAAATTGCTGCTTCACCCATGTGCGAACCTGATAATCCGTACACGATTGCAGCTACTGTTAAAGGTACAAATAACGTTTCGATGATGACACTAATGCAAAGTAATTTGGCGCAAGACGCTGTTGTAATGGGAAAGGATTTAGATGGGGATGGCGACCCTGATGAAATTCACATTAAATTAGAAGTTGTTGAATTAAATGGTTTTAGTCCTGACGGCGATTATTTAATGAATACTTACAATATCGCACCAGGTCTGCAGCCGTCATTGTGGGTTTTTGCACCCAAAATGCAGGGTATGGCAGTAAAAAATTTTAATTCTCGCGTTGCACATTCGTTGCTGCGTGCGCCGTCGCCTGTCATTCGTGTTGAGCAAGGCGATAAAATTTTTATTACCCTAGAAAATACGCATTATTTGCCACACACAATTCATTTGCATGGTGTCGATCATCCATTTTTAACCGCCGATGGACACGATAATGACGGTATGGAAGAACACGCGATTTTTCCAGGCAAGCAACACACTTATGAAATTCAGCCACGTCACGCAGGTACAATGCTTTATCACTGCCACGTTCAAACTGCACAACATTTTATGATGGGCTTAAATGGGATGATTATCGTTGAAGAAAATGCGCTAAATAATTGGGTACAAACTTTTAATATCGGAGCAGGGCAGGTACGTCATCCTGCTGTAAATGTGCAGAAAAATTACGATCAAGAATACGATTTACACTATCAATCAATTGATAAACAACTCGCTCAAATTCCACAAAAATTTAATGACCCACGTTTAATTAGTCAAAAAATGGGGCGTGATTACAACATAACGATTTCAAGCGAAAATTATTTTTTATTAAATGGACATTCATATCCTTACACGTTCCGCGATGCGATGATTATTGCGGGTGAAAATGAACGAATTAAATTGCATTTAGCAAATTTGCAAAAATCTCCCATTGCGGTGCATTTCCACGGACATAAAGCAACTGTCGTTGCTTACGATGGCGTGGATACACCGCAAGGTTTGCAATTAACTCGTGATGTTTTTGATATTTCGCCAGCACAACGCCTAGATTTGTCTTTAAAAACGCAAAATGATGGTTTAAATAGTTATGGTTCGGGATTATGGATGTTTCATGACCACACACCAACAGGCACAACAACCGATGGCATGGAACCAGGTGGAAATATCACGTTACTTGCGTACAAATCCTTTTTAGACGCGCAAGGAATGCCAAAAATGCACGATGAACTATTTAATGACGTATTTAACAAAGAGTATTACGCAAAACAACGCCCACTTTGGGCAACTGGTGATTGGGCTAATTTTTTCGGTGATGCGGGAAAAGTCCTGCCTAGTTACTCGGAAGTTATTGCCTTTTGTTTAATTATTGGTTTGTTAATGGGGTTGCTGATTTTAGTGACTTATTTTTATGTGCAGAAAAACCATGAAAAATAAAATGTTAGCTATATTTTTACTTATATTTTCATCGCTGAGTTCTGCATCGATGCAAATGGATGAAAAAGGGATGGTGATGAACTCGAACCCTGATAATTTGCCAAAAGATTGTCCGCAAATTTCTGAAACGGTGGATTTAACGATTCATGCTGGTCATAGGCACGCTGCGAAATTTAATGGGAAAATGTTTTCATTTGACGCACAACAATGGGATGTGAAGCCGTGCGCGAAAATTAACATTACTTTTATCAATGATGATCAAATTCGCCACCAATTGATGATTCACGGGTTGCCTGGGTATTTGTATCCAGATGGAATGTTGCATTTAGAACTTTATGGACAAGGACAATTGCAGGCGAGTTTGATTGTGCCTAGTTTGAAAAAAACGTATTTAGTGCATTGTGAACTTGCGCAACACGCCGAAAAAGGAATGAAAGGACAGTTAAAAGTTGGCGGTGGTGACGGGGATTTACCTAGCATTGCAGATATTAGTGCGCCAGTAAAAGCGGATGCGTATTTAATTGATTTTTCGTTTTTAAAAACCGCTGTAATTACGATGTTATTGGCAGTTTCCTTTATATTTTTAGCGGGACGTTGGTTATTAAATCGCTATATTAATTTTCGTAACTGATTGAAAAATTTTTATTTCGTTACTAACTAGGAAAGATTATGTTTCATTTTGAAAATTATTTAGAGCATTATTGTTGACAACAAAGAATGAACTGGTAGACTTTGTACACGCGAAAGGAGGTGCGACATTTTGACGCAGGTGACTGAATCAAAATACTGAAATGGAAGTTGCAACATTCCACTCCCGATTAGTTCGGGGATTTAGTAATTTTTAGGAGGTAGAAATGGCAGCTACAACTGAATCAGTGAAAGCTGATGCTGCGGAAGCACCGCTTTTAAACAAAAAAAATATGTTCGCAGGCGCGGCACTTTACATCGTGTTCTACGGCTGGGTTCGTTGGTATGAAGGTATCTATGGCTGGTCAGCTGGCTTAGATTCATTTGCACCAGAATTTGAAACGTACTGGATGAATTTCTTGTACATCGAAATGGTTCTCGAGATTGTTGTTGCTTCAGTATTATGGGGCTACATCTGGAAAACTCGTGATCGCAAAGTGATGTCAATTACTCCACGCGAAGAGTTAAGAAGACATTTCACACATTGGGTGTGGTTAGTAATGTACGCTATCGCAATTTACTACGGTGCGTCTTACTTCACTGAACAAGATGGTACATGGCACCAAACAATCGTTCGCGATACTGACTTCACACCAAGTCACATCATCGAATTTTATTTGAGCTACCCAATCTACATCATCACTGGTGTAGCTTCATTCTTGTATGCAAAAACAAGATTGCCAACCTATCAACAAGGTTTGTCTTTGCAATATATGGTATCAGTTATTGGTCCTTTCATGATTCTTCCAAACGTAGGTTTGAATGAGTGGGGTCACACTTTCTGGTTCATGGAAGAGTTGTTTGTCGCTCCTTTACACTACGGCTTCGTATTCTTCGGATGGGCTGCTTTAGGTGTATTAGGTGTTGTGAACACAGAAGTTGGCGCATTGTCAAAACTTTTGAAAAAAGACTTAGCGTAATCTAGTCTTCAGTTGTAAATTACTATCTCCCACTGCCCTATCTTCCTTTGGCAGGGCAGTTAAAGAGAGAGATGGTATCAAATAAAAATAATTTAAATCCTTTAGGAGGTAAGCTAATGAGCGCATCTCAATCAGCTGTACGGTCACGCGCTGAAGCAGTAAAAGTTTCACGCACATTTGACTGGATGATTTTGTTTACGTTGTTCTTCGTAGTATTAGGTGGTTATCACATTCACTACATGTTGACTGGTGGTGACTGGGATTTCTGGACTGACTGGAAAGATCGTCGTTTATGGGTGACTGTTGCCCCAATCGTTTCAATCACATTTCCTGCTGCAGTTCAAGCATGTTTGTGGTATCGCTACCGTTTGCCATTCGGCGCAGTAGTTTGTGTATTAGGTTTGTTGTTAGGTGAATGGGTTAACCGTTACTTAAACTTCTGGGGTTGGACATACTTCCCAGTTAACTTCTGTTTCCCATCAAACTTAATTCCTGGTGCTATCGTATTAGATGGCATCATGTTATTAGGTGGTAGCATGACATTGACCGCTGTATTGGGTGGTTTGGCGTGGGGTTTATTGTTCTATCCAGGTAACTGGCCAATTATTGCTCCATTACATGTTCCTGTTGAATACAACGGCATGATGATGACTTTGGCTGATTTACAAGGTTACAACTATGTTAGAACTGGTACACCTGAATACATTCGTATGGTTGAAAAAGGTACTTTAAGAACTTTCGGTAAAGACGTTGCTCCAGTATCTGCGTTCTTCTCTGGTTTCGTAAGTATCATTATCTACTTCTTGTGGCACTTCTTTGGTCGTTGGTTCGCTTCTACTGCATTCGTAAGCGGCGAAAACGTTTAATCTCTAAGAATTTTTCCACGATAAGGGGGATATATGAAATTATTAAAAGACAAAGCTGCGAAATTGTCATTTGTTGCATTATTAGCAGCAACTTCAGCTTCAATGCTTTACACACCAACGGCTGCAGCTCACGGTGAAAAATCACAAGCGGCGTTTATGCGTATGCGTACTATTCACTGGTTTGACTTGAATTGGTCAAAAGAAGAAGTGAAAGTTAACGATACGATGACACTTTCAGGTAAATTCTATGTGTTTTCTGGCTGGCCAGAAACTGTTGATAAACCAGAAGTTGCATTCTTAAACGTCGGTGAGCCAGGTGCGGTCTTTATCCGTGCAGGTTCATGGATTGGTGGTCAATTAGTGCCACGTTCAGCTTCTTTGGAATTGGGCGAAACCTATGAGTTCAAAGTGTTGTTGAAAGCACGTCGCCCAGGCGATTGGCACATTCATGCTATGATGAACGTTCAAGGTGGTGGTCCAATCATCGGACCTGGTAAATGGACAACCATTACGGGTTCTATGAGAGACTTTGTTAACCCTGTTACAACATTAACAGGCGAAACCATCAACTTAGAAACTTACAACTTGGAAAATACTTACTTCTGGCACGCTTTATGGTATGCCTTAGGTTTGGCTTGGTTGGCTTATTGGGTTCGTAAACCAATGTTCATTCCACGTTCAATTGCAATTGAATCAGGCAAAGCAAACACTTTGATCACTGCAACTGATAAAAAAGTAGGTATGGCATTCACAGCAGGTACTATCGCATTAGTTGCGATGACTATGGCTACAACAAATGAAAAATATCCTGTAACAACACCACTTCAAGCTGGTTTGTTGCGTAATATGAAAACATTTGAAATGCCTGCTCCAACTGTTGCTGTTAAAGTTGAAGACGCAACTTACCGTGTGCCAGGTCGTGCTATGCAAATGACCTTGAAAATCACTAACAATGGCGATTCAGCTGTTCGTTTGGGTGAGTTCAACACTGCTTCTGTTCGTTTCTTAGACTCAGCAGTATTAGAAGATACAACTGGCTATCCAGATGACTTATTAGCTGAAGATGGTTTGACTGTTAGCGATAACAGCCCATTAGCTCCAGGTCAAACAAGAACTGTTCAAGTTACAGCGTCTGACGCGGCTTGGGAAGTTTATCGTTTAGCTGACTTGATCTATGATCCAGATAGCCGTTTCGCTGGTTTATTGTTCTTCTTCGACGAAGCTGGCAAACGTCAAATGGTTACTGTGGATGCTCCGTTAATCCCAGTATTCATCTAATCGTTTAGCGTAAGTTAATCGAAAATAAAGCCCCCGTTACTTTTTGTAACGGGGGCTTTTTATTGATTAAGAAACCGAATTTTTTAGAACAGTTGCCTCGCTTTTTCGAAGGAATTTTTAAACCAAGCGAACGGACTTGTTCCAACATGAAATGTGACTTTTAGCTTGTCTTCTTCAGAAATAGCCTCTTCACCGCCGATAATTAAAATCAAAGCATAATCGCCTTTTTTATCTAAATTGGCTTGCGCTTCCACGACACCTTTTGAGTAAATTTGGGGTTCAACGTTATTTAATTCCCGTAGCTCTTTGAAATCGTCAGGTTTATCGCCTGTTTTTTCAATTTCAACAACTCGAATGCCAATCGGTGTTTGACGAATATCTCGATCAATTAAATCCGCCGCAAAAAATGCTTGTCCAACATCTGGTAATTCTTGGCAATAGGGTGTTAAAAGAGCCGTTCTGTCATCACCTTGTTTAGGTTTTAAATACGCGCTGAAATGCACGGCATAAAAATCATTTGCAACCAAACAGCCTACACTATTCACATCTGCAATTTGCGGTGGTGTACCGAGTTTTTCTGACATATCGCAGCCACTCAAAATCACAGCAGCTAAAAATTCTAAAATGACTTTATTTTTCATAGGTTACGGTTTGATAGTGAATTGAAATTTACCCGTTACAATGTGGGTATCTATTGAAACCACGCGATAACGCACAGTATAAGTATCGGGCGGAAGATCGGGAATAGTGCAATACAGATGTGAACCATCGAGTAATTCTTGTTGTACATCTTTGTTATCAACCCGATTCCCTTTGCTATCGATAACGGCGACGGCTTTATATTCACTGCCTACTTTATCGTTAAACCATACGTCGATTTGTTTCGGTGAAACGGCAATTGTTGCATCTTGAGCGGGTTGTGATTTCACCATAATCGCATGGGCAAAAACAGACAAAGGTGAAGCAAGAGCAGTTGTGAAAAGCAATGATTGTAAGAGCATTTTTGCATAATTTGATTTCATAAAATTCCCCAACGTTAAATCACAGAAAGCATTGCATCTAATGCCATTTTCGCCAAACGCGCATCTTTTTCAGGAACAGAAATTTGATTTACAACATGACCCGCGACTAGATTTTCTAATACCCACGCTAAATGTTGAGGATCGGTTCTGAACATTGTCGAACACATACAAATCATCGGCGACATAAAATGTACGTTTTTATCAGCACATTCTTCATTTAAACGATTAACCAAATTAAGTTCCGTACCAACAAGCCAACGTGAACCCGATTCAGAGGCTCGAACGGTGTTTAAAATAAATTCCGTTGAACCAACGTAATCCGATTTTTGACAGACTTCTAAACTGCATTCAGGATGTGAAATCACTTTTGTTTCAGGATATTGCGCGAGGAAATTATCAATATGTTCAGGTTTAAACATTTGATGAACAGAACAAAAACCGTCCCATAAAATCATCTTTGCATTTTTGATTTGTGCCGCAGTCAAACCTCCCATTGGTTTTGTGAAATCCCAAACCACCATGTCGTCTAAACTCATGCCCATTCGATGCGCTGTGTTGCGACCTAAATGTTGATCAGGGAAAAACAAGATTTTTTCGCGACGTGAAAAACTCCAATTCAAAATCTTTTCAGCATTTGACGAAGTACAAACAATTCCGCCGTGTTCACCGCAAAAGGCTTTTAAATCGGCGGCAGAATTGATGTATGTGACGGGCGTAACTTCATTTTCAACATCTAAAACTTGTGCAAGCTCTGACCAGCATTTATTGACTTTGATTAAATTCGCCATGTCAGCCATTGAACAACCAGCGGCTAAATCAGGCAAAATCGCAATTTGATCAGGACGTGACAAAATATCGGCGACTTCTGCCATAAAATGCACGCCGCAAAAAACAATATATTCAGCCGTTGATTCAGCGGCATTTTTCGATAATTTAAGCGAATCACCTGAAAAATCAGCGTGTTTGAATACTTCGTTGCGTTGATAATGATGTCCTAAAATTACGCAGCGATCGCCCAATGTAGCTTTCGCTTTTTCGATTAACACGTCGCATTCTTCGTCGCTTAACGTGGCGTAGTCATGAATCGGTAAAGTCATTTTTGTTCTCAGATAAAAAGGAAAAAGTGAAGTTTAGGGGAAAATATGAAATGTTGCATTATTCATCACTGTAAGAGCTGTAATGACTTGGATTCGCGCAATTTTGAAAACGTGAATACTGCCCTTGAAACATTAAGCGCACAGTGCCTAGCGGACCATTTCGTTGTTTGCCAATAATCAATTCGGCTGTCCCTTTGTCGGGACTATTTTCGTTATAAACCTCATCACGATAAATGAACAAAATTAAATCTGCGTCTTGTTCGATAGCACCCGAATCACGCAAATCTGACATCACGGGGCGTTTGTTGGGTCGTTGTTCCAAATTACGATTAAGCTGTGAGAGTGCGATAACGGGGACATTTAATTCTTTTGCTAAGGCTTTTAAACCGCGTGAAATGTCCGAAATTTGTTGTACGCGACTTTCGCCACTTGAAGGCGATTGCATCAACTGCAAATAATCAACCACAATTAAACCGAGTTGTCCGTGTTCGCGTGCTAAACGTCGCGCTCGCGCTCGTACTTCACTGGGGGTTAAAGCTGCGCTGTCGTCGATGAAAAATTTAGTGCTATTGAGCATTGTTAATGCAGTAGTCAAACGAGGCCAATCGTTATCGTCTAAATCGCCTGAACGTACGCGCTGTTGTTCAATACCACCGAGCGACGACATCATCCGCATTACAATCGCATCGCCTGGCATTTCCATACTGAAAATCGCCACAGGTTTGCCGCCTTTGATAGCAAAATTTTCAGCAATGTTCATTGACACAGTGGTGTTGTGAACTACAGTCATGTCTTCGAGTAAAAATAATTTATTGCCATCAATTTCAAAACCAAAGTATTCATCTTCACTGTCAGCTTCAACACTAATTCCCGTTTGATTCCAAGAGCGATTGCACGTCCAAGATTTCGCTTTTTTACGCTCAATTTTCACAGGAATTTCATCGACATTGCCAAAAAAGCGCACTCGATAAACCGTATTTTCGTAATTGATTTCAGAAATGGTGGCTTGCTTTTCAATTAACGAGGTTCGATAACCTAACGAGTCACACAAAAATTTAATTTGTCTAGTTAATTGCAAGCTATTTTGCGTGATTTCGTAACCACCACTGGCTTTGTCGTAATGTCCATCACTATCAATTAAACCCGCTAATAATTGCAATCGGTTTTCGTGTGAATTGATTAAAAATTCTTGAGGGATGTGTTTATTACCAAGTAAATTTTGTTGACGCAATATGCCTGTTAATGAATATCCACATTCGCCTTGCGAGCCTGAAGTAATGCCGTACATTGGACATTTACCGTCAATTTTTTGCACGGTGACTTGTAAATTTAATTGCGCCGCATATTCGTGTAAAAAATCTTCAATTTCAAAATCTTGCGTACTAATTCGTACATCTTGCGTATTGCCATCACCTAACCATAAACCTAAAAAATAGGGATTTAACGGCAATGCTTGTTCTTTAAAGTCCACAGCGACTTTATAGCCTTTGTAATTAGATTTAAATTTGTCCGATGAATTAACGTAATCGAGTAACGGTAAATTTAAAACGTCGCCGTGTTGATGACAGCCTTCGGTGCGTGAGCGTTTTAAAGACAAAATATGCGATTCATTGACGCGATAATCTATCGCTTTATTTTGCCGCACCCAATACATTTGTTCACGTCCACGCGCAAGCGATAAAACGTGACGCGGCGTTGAATCGTCGCCCATTAAAAGATCGCCAACTCGAATATCTTCGACGTTTTTAACTTCGCCTGAGTACATGAGAATTTTGGTGCCTTTGCCAAAACATTTCCCCATCGACGGTCTGCCTGCAATAATAATCAAATCAGCTGGCTGCAAGCCTGACGTGAGAGCATCTAAATCATCAAAGCCTGTTGATGCACCTGTAATGGCACCTTTGGTTTCAGCTAATAATTCGATTTTTTCAATGGTTTTTTTCGCTAGCGCACGAATGCCAACAAAACCGCCTTCTTCACTTTTCTGGGTTTGCTCGGCAATTTTGAAAACCAGTTGCTCGGCATTTTCTAAAATTTCAGCTGTTGTACGCCCTTCAGTTTGATGCACTGAATTCACAATCGTTGTGCCCGCGCTGATTAACTGTCGCAAAACCGATTTTTCTCGCACGATATTAGCGTAGGCTTCGATATTTGCCGCGCAAGGCGTGTCTTTTGACAACACAATCAAATAAGACAGTCCGCCAACAGAATCTAACTGCCCATGAGATTTTAGCGATTCAGATAACGTAATAATATCGAAAGGAACTTGCTGCTCGGCTAAAACACTAATGGCACGAAAAATAAGCTGATGCGAGCGAAGATAAAAATCGCCTTCCGATAAATTATCTGCCACTGAATCCCAAGCATTATTGTCGATAATCAAAGAGCCTAAAACAGACTGTTCGGCGTGAATTGAATTAGGGGGTAATCGTAGCGAATCAAGCGCGGGATCGCGTTCAAGTAAATAACTTTCAGACATGGTTGCTCGGTGTGATAACTCAAATCAATGCAGCGAAAAAAAGCGCGGTTATTAAATAATAATCCACGCTTTGGTGTTCTTTTTTTGTTTTTGTTTTGGGAAATTTGGAAGAGGAGTTTAGCAGAAATTAGAGTCACAAACTACGTTGACAAAAAGGTAAAAAATAGTTTTCAGCAAATTTTCAGCCTTGTTTTTTAACATTACACCCGCATAATGCAATGCAACGCAATAGCGTTTTCTCAAATTCTTGAATAATCTTAGGAGCGTACAAAATGGCAGTATCACTTAGCAAAGGCGGCAATGTTAATTTAAGCAAAGAAGCACCAGGTCTAAACAAAATTGTAGTCGGTTTAGGTTGGGCTGAGCGCACAACTGATGGCGCAGCGTTTGATTTAGACGCAAATGCTTTTTTACTCAATGTTGATGGAAAAGTTCGCAGTGATGGCGATTTTTGTTTTTATAACAATAAAGTCGTTGCAAATGGCGCTGTTGAACACGCGGGCGATAACAAAACAGGTGCTGGTGAAGGTGATGACGAGACATTAAACGTTGAATTGTCAAAAGTACCAGCGGACGTAGATAGAATTACATTTTGTGTCACGATTCACGAAGGCGAAACGCGCAAGCAAAATTTTGGACAAGTCAGAAATGCTTACATTCGTATTATCAATGCTGAAGGTAATGCGGAAATTGCTCGTTACGATTTGAGCGAGGACGCTTCGACTGAAACCGCGATGATTTTCGGTGAATTGTATCGCAACGCGGGTGATTGGAAATTCCGCGCGGTTGGACAAGGTTTTGCAGGCGGATTAGCACCACTTGCTAAATCATTTGGCGTGAACGTTTAGGAAAATAAAATGGCTGTTAATCTCGAAAAAGGGCAGAAAATCTCGCTCGAAAAAGAAGCAGGCGGTTCACTCACGAAAGTTGCGATGGGTTTAGGTTGGGACGCAAAACAATCTGGTGCGAAAAAAGGTGGTTTGCTAGGCGGATTATTCGGTGGCGGTGCAAGTGAAGATTCCATTGATTTAGACGCTTCGTGCATTTTGTTTGCTGGCGATAAAGCGGTTGATGCCGTGTATTTTGGGCAACTTAAAAGCAAAGACGGCAGCATTCAACACAGCGGCGATAATCGCACAGGCAAAGGGGAGGGCGACGATGAGCAAATTGTGGTTGATTTGAGCCGAGTGCCTGAAAATGTAACGGCATTAGTTTTCACGGTAAATTCTTTTACGGGGCAGACTTTTGATGCTGTTGCAAATGCGTATTGCCGCTTAATTAATGGTGCAAATCAAAGTGAAGTGGCGCGTTACACTTTAACATCGCAAGGCTCACACACCGCGCAAATCATGGCAAAAGTCTATCGTCACAATGGTGAATGGAAAATGCACGCGATTGGTGAAAATGCCACAGGGCGTACTGTCGCGGATTTGTTTCAACCTATTACGGCATATTTATGAGAAAGTTAGCGCGTATTGCGATGGTTTTATTTTCGCTGGCAGGTGGTATTGCATTAGCTGAAGAAATTGGTGATGTTTCAACCAAATTTAACTTACTTAGTCCGAATAGCAAAATTGTTATCGAAGCCTTTGATGATCCAGATGTAGCAGGCGTGACCTGTCACGTTTCAAAAGCACAAACGGGCGGTTTAAAAGGCGCAGTCGGTTTAGCTGAAGATCCATCGGAAGCCTCAATTGCTTGTCGGCAAATTGGTGCAATTGATGTCGCTAAATTGCAAAGTCTGAAAAATGGCGATACGGTTTTTAAAGAAAGTCGTTCGCTAATTTTTAAAAAATTGCAGGTGGTGCGTTTTTATGACAAAAAACGCAACGTGTTGGTTTATCTTGCTTACAGCGACAAATTGATTGATGGTTCACCGAAAAACTCGATTTCGTCTGTGCCAGTAATGCACTGGAATTAGTAGCTGTAAATCTTTTCTCATTTATGCCGCAACGCCGTTTTTATAATGTGCGTTGCGGCATTTCCATTTGAAAACTGACATAAAACAAAATGTTGCGTTATCATTTGCTCAATTTTAATTTCAAAAACTTTTTAGTTTTTTGGAGCTGTAAAAATGAGCAAACCAAAAGTTTTTATTACCCGTCGCTGGACAGATTCTGTTCAAGAAAAATTGCGTGATTTATACGACGTAACTTTAAATGAAACCGACCGACCTTTAACGTCTGATGAATTTAAAAGCGCGTTACAGAATTACGACGCTGTTTGTCCGACGGTTTGTGATTCTTTTCCAGCTGAAGTTTTAAATGTTCCAAATAAACGCTGCAAAATTCTGGCAAATTTTGGCGTAGGTTATAACCACATCGATATTGAAGCCGCTAAAGCCAATGGTTTAATCGTTACCAATACGCCAAATGTTTTAACGCAAAGCACTGCCGATATTGCGATGACGCTACTTTTAATGTCAGCGCGGCGAGGCGCAGAAGGTGATCGTTTAGTTCGGACGAAAAAATGGACGGGGTGGTGTCCAACCAGTATGCTCAGTTCGAATGTCACAGGTGCAACGCTGGGTTTAATTGGTTTTGGACGTATCGGGCAAGCGATGGCACGCAAAGCGCATCATGGTTTTGACATGAACATTATTTATTTTAGTCCACGTCAAGCTGATGAATATGTGACGCAAGATTTAAAAGCGAAGCGTTGCAACACACTCGAAGAATTATTGTCACAAGCCGATTTTGTTTCATTGCATTGTCCCGCAGGCGCGAGTACGAAACATTTAATTAACGCTCAAACGTTAGAACTGATGAAATCCAACGCGCATTTAATTAACACGGCACGCGGCGATGTGGTTGATAGCGTAGCGTTAATTGATGCGCTAAAAAATAGACACATTGCAGGGGCAGGTTTAGATGTTTATGAAAATGAACCGAATTTGCACGAAGGTTTTTTAGAACTAGAAAATGTGCAACTTTTACCGCATTTAGGCAGTGCAACGCTTGAAACTCGCACGGCAATGGGTGAGAAAGTATTAGCCAATTTGGAAGCGTATTTTTCAGGTTTGCCGTTGCCTGATAGAGTTATTTAAAAAATTCACATGGATTATGTGCGCTTAAAAAAATTTCTGTATTCTCCACAAATCATTTGTCTATTTCTAGGCTTGTTTTGCGTCATTTTGATTTCTGCAATTCAATATGCAGGTTTTTTGCAAAGTTTAGAATTACGCGCTTTTGATAATTTTTTAATTCATCGCGCTACAAACACACAAACTGATAATCATGTTGTCATTATTGGCGAAACTGAAACCGATATACGTCGCTTTGGTTATCCGCTTTCAGACCAAGTTTTTACGGATGCAATAGACGTTTTAGAACGCGCTGGTACGCGAGTGATTGGTATCGATAAATATCGTGATATTCCCGCGCCACCAGGAACAGAAAATTTAAAAGCCGCGTTAGAAAAATATCAGAATGTAGTGTGGATTTTTTTTGCGGGTAATTCCAAAGAAGAATTCATTACCGCCCCTCATGCCATTGCAAAAAATCCTGAACGGATTGGTTTTAACGATATGGTAGAAGACCCCGATGGCGTGATGCGTCGGGGTTTGCTATTTTTAGACCTTGAAGGAACCAGTTATTACGCTTTTCCTTTGCTACTCACGTTGCATTATTTAGCCGCTGAAAATATCAATGCTCAAAGTGATGAAAAAGGTTATTTAAATTTGAATGGTGTCAGTTTGCCACCGTTGGATTCTGATTTTGGCGCATATCGCACTGTTGATACTAACGGTTATCAAATCATGCTTGATTATCCTGCGTTATCTGAGCCGTTTCCTTTCTTTACTTTATCGGATTTGCTAGATGGTAAAGTACCTGCCGAAGCGTTAAAAGATAAAGTGGTGTTAATTGGCGGCATGGCTCCGAGTTTGAGCGATTACAAATTATTTCCCAATCAAATGCGTCGTTATGGCGTTGAACTGCACGCTTACATCACGCGCCAATTACTGAACACGGGCATACAAAAAACGCCGCCGTTGTACTCGTGGTCGGAAATGAGTGAATTTGCGTGGCTAATTTTTTGGACGTTAATCGGGGCGTTCACTCGTCTGAGACGAGGCGGCGTATTGCTTTTAATACTAGCGATTGGTACAGAAATTTTTTTACTGCTTGCAAGTAATTATGCTTTGCTACTGTATGGCGTTTGGGTACCTTTAATTGCACCGTTATTTGGTTTTTCAGCTGGCTTAATCAGCAGTTTGCTATATTTTTTCACGCAATCTCGCGTAAAACGGCAACAGTTAATGCAACTTTTCTCAAGTCATGTTTCGCCAGAAGTTGCAAAACGATTGTGGGAAGCTAGAGACCAATTTTTTGCAGAAGGCGGTGTGCGTCCTAACACTTTAATGGCAACGGTGTTATTTACAGATTTAACAAACTTTACGACCGTTGCAGAAGATATGTCGCCACTGACTTTAATGCGTTGGCTCAATCAATATATGGAAGAAATGAGTCATCTCGTCATTTCGCATAATGGAATGGTTAATAAATATATTGGTGACGCGCTCATGGCATTGTTTGGTGTCCCTGTGAAACGAGAAACAGAACAAGAAATAGCGCAAGATGCCTTACATGCAGTGGAATGTGCGTTAGATTTTAATCGCAGATTGCTTGAACTTAATCAACAATGGTCAAGTCAAGGTTTGCCTGTTGTTACAATGCGCGTCGGTATTCATACGGGAACGCTTGTGGCGGGCAGTTTTGGCGGCACGTTGCGAATGGAATACACCGTCATTGGCGATACAGTAAATATCGCCTCAAGATTAGAAAGTTTTGATAAAACCATTGTTACACCAACTCCACAAAATCCATGTCGTATTTTAATTGGCGAAACAACTTATAATCATGTAAAAGATTTTTTTGAAATTCAATTAGTTGGTGAATGTCAGCTTAAAGGCAAAAATAAAAGACTGAAAATTTACAACGTGTTACGGCGATTATCAGATTGAGGAATTAAAAATGAAAAAAAGCATTATTTTGTTATCAGTAGTTGCAGTGATGACCTTGCCTGTTATCACGAGTGCAGTAGGTTTATTGAATTATAAGCCGCCCTTATCAGGCGCACCTGTAGATAGAGTTGGCGGCGGAACTCGCGGATTGGTCGTGCCGAAAATTCAAGCTCTTGCACCGAAAGACGTTGCATTAACCAGTCAAGCGCAGCCTGTATTTTATTGGTATGTAGCTGAAGCAAAAGAACAAACCGTTGAATTTATGTTGACTAAAGACGGTGAAACCGAACCATTTTTGAAAAAAACTTTTTCGATAACCGACAAAGGTTTGCAAAGTTTCAAATTGGCAGAGGTCGATGTGTCTTTAGACGCTGATGTAAATTATCGTTGGTCGGTGAAAATTAGCAGCGAAACGGCAAGTGAAATCGTTAGTCACGCGATGATTCGTTATCAATTGCCTGTCGCGCCACTAGAAACCACTGAACAAAAAGCCGAAAACGGTTACTGGTACGACGTGATGCAGGAATTGATTGAAAGTCATTCGCCGCTTGCAAATGATTTACTGAAACAAATTGGTTTGCGTGTGCCGACGTTGTAATTTTTCATGCGTGCAACTTGTCTGCAATGGTTTTTCGTTTTTACTTTGCTGGCTGGTTGCGCTTCGCCAAGTACAAAATTTCTTGAAACCGCTGAAAAATACGGTTTTTCTACACACCTTCAGCAAGGCAAACCTTATTTACATCGCGTGTTTTTAAATCTCGCCGCACAACAGGCGATGATTTATGAAGAGCTTCATGTTTATCTTGATGGTGATGGAACACCATTTGAAACAGCAAATTTTCCCGCGCAAGACCCAACTGCGCGAAATCCGCTTATTTTAGATTTACTTTTTCAAGATAAAACTCCCGCCATTTTGCTCGGCAGACCGTGCTATTACGGTTTGCAGTTTAGTACAAACTGTTCTCCCGAACTTTGGACAACACAGCGTTATTCGCGTGAAGTGGTTGAAAGTTTGGTTTTTAGTTTGCGGCAATTTTTAAAAAAGAGATCTGCAACAAATTTGACTTTTATTGGTTACAGTGGCGGTGGTGCATTAGTGATATTTTTAGCAAGTTATTTTCCACAAACAGGCTCCATCGTTACGATTGCAGGCAATTTAGATACACAGGCGTGGTGTGATTTTCATGATTATTTGCCTTTGCAAGAATCGTTAAATCCAACCAAACAAGCAAAAATTCCTGTTGAAATTAAGCAATTTCATTTTGCAGGACTCGCAGATGAAAACGTGCCAGCAAAAATGATTGAGCGTTTCAGTTTGCATCAAAAAAATAGTCGTTACATTCCATTGGAAAATTTTACCCATGAATGTTGTTGGGCGGAAAGATGGGGGGATTTGTTGAGGCAAATTAGAAAGTAGTAAAAAAACAACATTTAAATAGCAATGTAATTGAATAATTAAATCTTTTTTTTCATGTGGTTAAAAAAATTTTTTGACAAAAAATTAAATTATTTTATAGTTTACACGGGAAATGTTGTTTTTTAGATAACATTACTTCACTTTTTACCTTTTAGAGAGTCTATTATGAAAACGTTATCCTATAAGAATCACCTCATCGCATTTGCTACCGCGTTAATTGGCGCGTATTCACTCAACAATGCCTTTGCTGCTGACATTCCAGCGGGTTGTGATGCGGCTTGTGCAGCCTCGCTTGGATTGTCATCTAGTTATGATTACATTAGTTCTAGCTCAGGACATGACGAAATTTTGAGTTCTTCATACGATTCACACGGTACGGAGAAAAAAATTTTAAATGACCAAGCCACTAAACAAGTTGCACGTCAAATTAGCAGTACGATTTCAAATAGAATCACCAGCAACATTGATGCGAATTTTTCAGCATTATCGAACGCAGGTGGCGCGGGAGATGGTTCAATACTGAAACCCGATTCTATTTGGAGTACGTTCTCGTGGTCTCGTTTGGATAACGATGGTTCAACAAATCCTTTTGAAACGGATATTTATCAAACAACTTCTGGCGTAGACAAAAAAATTGGCAATTTTTACATTGGCACATCGTTAGCCTATGCAGCGACGTTGAGCAAATTAGGTGGCTTGCAACATGATGATAAACATTCTGTTAGCATCGTTCCGTATGCCGCTTATGTGTTTAACAAAAATTTCTTTGTTTCCGCGCTTTCTGGCTATTTATACACACATTCAGATCCCACTTTTGCACAACAATCAGATACGCATGGCAATTTGAGCGAAATTAACTTGAACGCGCTACATGTGATTGATAACTGGTTTATGAAAGGCAAAGTCGGTGGACGTTATCAATATGGTTACACGCGCACAGATAGTGTTGGGAATGTTGCAGCGACAACAGATAACACCGATTCTTGGACATTTTTAACTGAAGCGTCAGGCGGTTATGCTTTTCAAAATGGCATTAAAGTTTTCACGGGTGTGCTGTACGAGTTAAGTAATCGTCAAAATGGTTTGACGCTTCCTACAGGTTTAAGAACCTTTGCAGGAGAAAATAGCGTTTTCTATTACAACGCTGGGATTGATTATTCGATTACTAAAGCCTTTACACTTGGTGCAAACGTACAAACGGATTTATCTAATCCAACTGTTGATTTAACAACCGTCGCAATCAATGCGCGTTTAGCGTTATAAAAGAAAATCACGTTTTAAAACCGCGTTATTTGAAAAAATAGCGCGGTTTTTTTGTGGTGGTAGAATCCGAAATCTCAAAAACGTCAGGAGTTTGTTATGCGCCATTCAAAATTATTTCTGTTATTGCCTTTTGTCTTTGCTTCAAATGCCAACGCGGGAATGGATGATTTCATTTCGCAACAAGTCACCAATCAAGTTGCACGTTCAACCAGTAGTGCGATTTCAAAAAGCCTCAACGACAACCTGATTATTCCACAACTCAACATTCGCAATGCCTCGGGATTGGTCAATGATTTTTCATTTAGTGGTGACGAACAATTATTTGCCGTGTTGCATCAAGATAAAACCGTGCGTGTTTGGGACACGCAACTTGGCGTGCAACGTCCAACGATTTACGCGCCCAATGCGACTAAAGTTGAACCTTTATCCAAAACAAACAGCGTTTTAATTGCAACGACAACGGGCATAATTTCTCGTTATGACGCGCTGACTGGCACAGTTTTAAATCAAATGAACAGCGGTAATGATGCAATTGTGGCAATGACTATTTCTGAAGATGAAACTTTGCTTTTAACCGCGCATCAAAATGGCAAAATCGTCGCATGGGATTTAAATGCTTTTGGCAAAATTAAAGAATTTGCGACTGATTACAGCGATAAAATCAAAAATTTGGTTTTAAATTCAAATAAACAAACGGTCAGCGTAACCACTGAAGAAGGACATGTTGATATTTGGCAAATCAGCGATGGCAAAAAGATTGCTGAACAGTCTCAATTATCTGAACCGTTATTGGCAATTGGGCAGAATAACAATTTGCAAATAGTCATTGATAAAGACAGCGTTTTGCAACAGTTTGATATTTCAACTGCTTCGCAAATTAGCAATAAAAAATTAAACGACGATTCTATTTTAGCCGCCGCAATTAGTAATAAAGCCGACAAAATTGCTATTTCAACCGAAAACAAAACTCTCAAATTATTCCAAAATAGCGGGGCATTATTAAAAGAAATTCCTGTCACCGAAGACATGATGAAACTCACTTTTTTAAATGACGGGCAGCAATTACTGGCTTCTGACCAAAAAGGCATTATTCATTTGTGGCAAACCTCAACGGGCATGGAATTATTAAAATTGATTGCGACAACGACGGGTTGGACAGTCGTTGATGATAAAGGTCGCTTTGATGGTTCAGAAGCGGGAATGCCAAATGTGTCATGGGATGCAGCAAGTGTGAATTTGCCATTAGATAATTTTTCTGAGCATTATTATGAACCTGGATTGCTGGCGACACATTTAGCCAGAAAACCTGCCTTTATCAACGCTCAACCACGTCAAATTCAGGCTGGAATCAATTTGCCGCCTGAAATGACGATGAATTTTCCACAAGCAACGCGCCAAGCGGGACAAAATTTTACGGTAACGGTGCAACTTACCGATGCAGGTGGTGGTTTAGGAGAACAAAAGCTCTATCACAACGGTAAAATTGTCGATGCCAAAGCAATTCGTGACAGCAAAGAAATCGAAGTAAATGGCAAATTAACGCGCACTGTCAGTTACAACGTCAAACCGTTAGCAGGCGTGAATACTTTTAAAGCGATTAGCACTAATAAAATGGGCATTGAAAACGCCCCCGTTATGCAAACTGTGGATTTTAGTGGCGCAGCCAATCAAAACGTTTTACATATCATCACTGTCGGCATTAACCAATATAAAGATTCGCAACTAAATTTGAATTTCAGTGTTGCGGACGCAAAAGCAATTGAAGATACGATTCACGAACGGCAATTACCTTTTTTCAGCAAAATCGAAGAACAACGCTTGCTTGACCAAAATGCCACGAAAGCCGCAATTTTAAACGCACTTAAAAATGCAGAAATGTATGGACAAAATGATGTGCTTGCTTTGTATTTTGCAGGTCATGGGCTGGCAATTAACGGTGAATGGTATTTCATGCCGCACGAAACGACTTTGCAAACTGATGAAAATGCTTATGCACAAATCGGCATTTCTGCAAAAGAAATTCAAGATTTGCTTATTAACATTCCCGCGCAAAAAATTATTGTGATGATTGATTCTTGTTATTCGGGCGCGAGTTTAGATACGTTTCGCCAACTTCAAAATACCCAACGTCATTTTGGTCGAAAAGTTAGCAAATCCGTTGGCACAGTGTTTTTAGCGGCAACGCGCAAAGACCAAGAAGCGGCTGAATTAAATGATTTAGGTCACGGGTTATTTACTTACGTTGTCACGTCAGGCATGAAAGGCGAGGCGGATATTTCGCCTGTTGATACGCATATTAACGCGCATGAATTGGCTGAATTTTCAACGGCTAAAATTCCGACTTTTTCACGAAAATATCTTGCTGCTTCACAAGAACCAACCGCCTTTACAATCGGAGAAGATTTTAGATTGATTGGAAAATAATAAAGTGAATTCAAAGGTTAATTTGTTAAAATCCAGCGCAATTTCCACATTAACCTTAACCGCGACGCATTGACATGGAATTTAAAGATTATTTACGCATTCTCGCGCAAAACGATGGCTCGGATTTATATTTGACCGTAGGTGCGCCGCCTGCTGCAAAGTTTCAAGGCGTTTTAAAACCGCTGGAAAATATCAAACTCATGCCGCCACGTTTGAAAGAAATCGCGCACAGTTTAATGTCACCTGAACAAATTGCAGCATTTGAATTGCAACCTGAATTAAACCTTGCTATTTCAGAACGTGGGATTGGACGTTTTCGAGTAAACATTTTTCGGCAACGTAACAGTTATTCGCTTGTTATTCGTAATATCAAAATGGATATTCCTAATTTTGACGTATTAGGTTTGCCTCCAATTTTGAAAAAAACGATTATGGAAAAACGCGGTTTAATTTTGTTTATCGGTGGGACAGGTAGTGGAAAATCAACGTCTCTTGCGGCGTTAATTGATTATCGAAACAGCAACGCATCTGGTCACATTATTACGATTGAAGATCCGATTGAATTTGTGCATTCACATAAAAAATCGCTGGTCAATCAACGTGAAGTCGGTGTTGATACGCTCAGTTATGAAGACGCGCTAAAAAATACCCTGCGCCAAGCTCCTGATGTCATTTTAATCGGCGAAATTCGTTCGCGTGAAACAATGGAACATGCGCTTGCTTTTGCTGAAACGGGGCATTTATGTTTATCTACATTGCACGCAAATAATTCTAATCAAGCCTTAGACCGTATTATCAACTTTTTTCCAGAAGAACGACGTTCGCAACTTTTGATGGATTTGTCTTTGAATTTAAAAGCCTTTGTTTCACAACGACTTGTGCCAACTGTTGATGGCAAGCGAACTGCGGCAATTGAAATTTTGCTTAATACGCAATATGTGAGCGATTTAATTTTAAAAGGTGAAATTCACGGCATTAAAGAAGCAATGGAAAAATCCGAAGAAATTGGAATGCAAACCTTTGATTCACATCTGCAAAAATTATATGAACAAGGCAAAATTACACTGGAAGACGCGCTTGCAAATTCAGATTCGCCAAATAATTTACGTTTAAAAATCAGTCTAAGTCATCATAACGTTGCTGAACATGCACCAGAAGTTGAAACGGTGACAAAAAAATTGCCTGAACTTAACATTTCAATGCTTGATATAAAACTTGACGACTAAGGTAAAAGAAATGAATACGTTTGATATTTTTATTAAAGGAATCAATCCTGACAGGCTTGAAGAAAGTGAACAAATTAAAAAGCAACTTTCAGAAGCGTTGCAAATTAGTTTAACCGATGTTGATGAGTTGCTTTTATTGCCAAACAGTGCCTGTGTACGGCGTAATACTCCAGAAAAAGAAGCCATTGAATATCAACGTGCATTAACTAAATTAGGGTTAATTTGTCTTTATTTGCCAACTAGAAAACAAGTGACGTTAGAGCTTGAACCGATTGAAGAAGAACTTACTGAAACATCGGTTACTTGTCCCAATTGCAAAAACGTTATGCAGGTTGAAGTAGATTCTTCTGCACCTGAAAAATGTGATTCGTGTGGCGTGGATATTGCCCGATTTTTAGCACAAAAGGAGGCTGAGGCAGAGCGCGAAGCCATTAAAGCAAAATTGCTTGCAACGCAAAACATTCAAAAAGCTTTAGAAGAAAAACGTCAACAAGAAGAAGCCCAACGTCTACGCAAAGCCGAACTGGAAAAACAAGTGCTTGAAGAAATTGGCGTAAAAGTTGAAGAAAAAAAACCAATTAACAAAAAATTACTCGTCGCGGGAATTAGCTCAATTGGTTTGGTGATTGGTAGCAGTTATTTTTTTTCTGTTTCAACGCCTCCACCATTAACACAAACTATTTCTCAAACACCAGTTTTAGCTGGGGCAAACGAAGTAAATTCGTCTGCTCAATTAGCACTTGAAACGCCTTCTGCAAATGCACCGCTTGATGCACAACAAGCCATGCAAAAAACGCATGATCAAGCCGCGCAAGTTTTAAATGGGTTCGGTTTAGATCCAGATGCGTTTGCAAATGCGGGCGCAAATGCACCAGCGACAACTACTGTAGCTGGTACGATTGCAAATACTCCGAAAAATTTAATGCCTGTCGCCACAGCAACTGCTGTTGCTAATTCCAATGCCCCCGCTGCTAATGTTGTTCAAACTGTAGATGCACTAACATCTTCTCTTAATACAAGTGAACAAAAACAAATCCTCCCACAATCCATTGTGCAGAATTCATCAAACATAGAATTGTTACAAGCTACTATTGAAAATGATGTGACGTGGGATAAATTTTTAGCACAAAAGACAAAAATACTTATCGAGCAAAAATTACCTGATAAAGGATTACAACTTGCTCAATTTATTGTCGCGCACGATGTGTACGTTGATGTGATTGGTGAGCAAATCGCAAGCGCACAAAAAGAAAAACAAACGCAAGTCATTGAAAATTATCTTACAGCACTTGAAACACGTTTAATGCGTTTGTCACCTAATGAACAAGCTATTTATTTCGCGCAAGCCAGTGTGTATTTACCTGCTGAAAACGGCACAAATCGTTTGCTAATTAAAGCTGAAAATGTACTTGCCAGTTTGCAAGTTCCAGAATTGCAGTTGAAAGTGGTGTTGAAAATTGCCGTGGCATATTCAAAATTAGGCAATATAGCGAGCGCAAATAATTTTTTCACAAAAATTAACACACTCATTTCTGCGCTAACGGATGTGAATACGCAAGTGCAACTTCGCGCTCGTGTGGCTTGTAGTTATTATGAAATCGGAAATTCTACTGCTGCAACACAATGGCTAAATAGCATTGAGCCGTTGCTTTCTCAAATTTCGTCAAAAACACGCACTGACCTTGCTAAGGCTTACGCAAAATGTAATCAGTGGCAATTGATTTCACCGTTGCTTTCACAAACAACAGAAAATGAAACTGCGCTATATCAAGCATTAACCGTTTTGTTAAAAGCAGGTTTCGTGACCAGCGCAATGGAATTGCATAAAGTCTTGCACGCGCCCATTTATCAGGCTCTCACTGATATTTTAATTGCTGATTATTCACCTGATATGGCGGAAAAATTAGTAGAAACGGCTTTGCAAATCGCAAAAACATTGCCGCCTTTTGAGCAAACGCTCGTTTTAGCACAAGCGATTGATTATTTTGGAAAATTAAAAAATAAACCACAAACTGAAAAATTGCTTGCTCAAAACAAAGAATTATTAGCAATTTTGCCCGCTTCAGATGAAAAAGACGCGCTGTTAAAAGTGATTGCGTTACATTATTCGCACGGTTTGCAAAATGAACAAGCCAGTTTTTTATTAACAGGTATTCAAACCTCGCAATTGAAAACCAGTTTGAATGTTGAAATTAGTCAGCTTGCAAAAGTACGCGAGCTTTTGAAATGGGAAAAATAATGAAAAAAAGTTTATTTTTGTTGGGAATTTTTTTGTCACACGCAACACTAGCGAATGAAAATGCTTACATGATTGAGAAATTTGATCGTAACGGCGACAAAGTGGTCACGCAAGATGAATTTATGGAAGCCGCTGCACAGCGTTTCAAAACAATGGACATGGATGGTGATAATGCGATTGAAAAAGAAGAATTTTTAAAACGTTACGCTGAACACGCTCATTCAACAACCAAAGAATCAGGTGCAGAAGTTGGGCAGCGAGTGTTTGAAAAATTAGACGAAAATCACGATGCAAAAATCAGCGCACAAGAATATAACGGCTCACGCCTTAAATGGTTCACGCAAGCCGACAAAGATAACGACCAAAAAATTGAATTAGGAAAATAATTTTGCTCTCAAATATCAAAATCGTTTTGGTTGAAACTTCACATTCGGGCAATATTGGCGCAGTAGCGCGAGCGATGAAAAACATGATGCTTACGAATTTATGTTTAGTTTCACCCAAAATTTTTCCCCATGCTGACGCAACCGCAAGAGCGGCTGGTGCTGATGATATTTTGGCGCGGGCGCAAATTTTTGAAACTTTGCCTGAAGCCATTGCAGATTGCACGCTTGTTATTGGCGCAAGTGCGAGAAGTCGCACGATTAGCTGGAGCGAAGTTACGCCGCGTGAATGTGCTGAAAAAATTTCCCGTGAATTTGGTGATGAAAAAATTGCAATTCTTTTCGGACGCGAAAATTCAGGGTTGAAAAATGAAGAGTTAGATTTGTGTCGTTTTTTATTGCATATCCCTTGTAATTCCAATTACAGCTCTTTAAATATCGCCGCTGCAGTGCAAGTCGTTTGCTATGAATTATTTATAGCCGCGCAAAATGGCGAAACAACACGCAAAATTGTTGGCGATGAAGATGAGCAAGAATTAGCGACTAGTCAACAAATGGAATTGTTTTATGAGCATCTTGAACAGGCATTGATTGACATTGATTTTATGCGAACCGATAAAGAAAAATCATTGATGCGCCGTTTACGACGCATTTACAATCGTGCTGAGTTACGCAGTAAAGAGGTGGATATTTTGCGGGGAATTTTACGTTTGTCGCAAGGACATAAAGGGCAGTTGAAAAACGTATCGGCTTAAACAAACATTTTTCAACTGCTAAAGACAGTTCAACGTTTTAAACCAAAACTCAACTCTAAGGCTTGCAGCGCGTTGACGCAATCAGGCGTTGCTTGCAATTCAACATTTTCAGAATTTGCGCGGCATTCTTTATTTTTTGCTTCCGCAACTTTAATGTTTGCGGTGTACCACGCCATTGTTTTTGGTTCTTTTGTACTTTGCGCGTTAGTAGTCTGAATTGCCATTACGGCAACTAATGCAGAAACAGCAGCGACGATAATTGCGGTGTGTTTTTGTGTTTTATTCAGATTTAGCATTTTATTCTCTCACGACTAAAAATTAAGATTTTTTACTTTCCCCGTGAATCGGCAAACTCACAAGTTGCGTGTAGTCTAAAAACTTTTTAACCATTTGAAAATGTGACAAATCGTCGCGCGACAAACTGTCGCGCGGCATTTTGTCGCAGGTTTTATTTAATTTCTCGAACTAATCGAAAACCAATATCGCCGCTGCGCGTTGCAGGTACGCCGCTGTAGCGCACAGCAGAGCGCAAATTGCTTTGTTTGGCAACCCAACTTCCACCACGATAAACTTTATATTGCCCCGTTTCCGCGCCTTTGGGATCGGTTTCTAAGCCATGCTGATAATAATTTGGGTCATACCAATCTTGCACCCATTCCCAAACGTTACCGTGAATATCGACTAAGCCCCAAGGATTTGGTTTTTTCTGTCCAACTTCGTGGGTATCGCCGCCGTAACCCTCGTTACCAAACCACGCATAATCTCGAATACTTTTTGAGTCATCACCAAATGAATAAACGGTTTGCGTCCCCGCTCTTGCGGCATATTCCCATTCGGCTTCAGTTGGCAAACGATAGAAATCTCCTTTGACTTTATCATTTAACTTTTCAATAAAAGTTTGCACATCATTCCAGCTTACGCGCTCAACAGGGCGATACATCCCTTTGAATTTACTTGGATTGTTACCCATCACTTCTTCCCATTGTTTTTGAGTAGTTTCCGATTCACCAATGTAAAATGGTCTGCTAAGACAAACTTTATGTTGTGGCAATTCGTTAGCTGTCATTTGTTTTTCTTTTTGATCTAACGCGGTTTGTTTATCCTGACCCATTTGAAAACAACCTGCTTCAATTTTGACAAAGCGAATGCCGTCAAAATTTTTCATTTCAACTGCAAATGCAGTTTGTGAAAGCAATAACATCGAAAGTAACGCAAATTTATTTTTATTGTTCATTTTGGCACCTCGTTTTAGTGGAAGAATTTTTACAATGCGGCGCGAATAGCATTGACCATCGCATCGGTAAGCGGTTGACGACGATGATCTAAAACTACGCCATCCATTGCGTGAGCAAATTGCAACGCTGTTTCAACGTAATCATCAAATGAAGCACGCGGATTTTTCAAGTCCTCATCAAACTGCATGAAAAACACCACGCCAGGGCAATAATAATTTTCCAAATCGGTGTCAGGAAACGTGCCAGGCTCAACTAAACTCGCTACGCCAAAATGAATAAAACCCGTTTCATCAATGCGTTCAAAAATATGGGTATTACCGTATTCCAGCCCAAGCCCTTCTAAAACATGAAACACATCTGCCACATTAAAATCATCTTGCCCTTTCGTAATGACGCTAAATTGCAAAATGGATGGTGAAGCAGATTGATGTGTAGCTTCGCTGGGCGAAGTTGCTTCTTTTTTAGGCGCAGGTTCTAAGTCAAAATCCGATTCATCATCGTCATCATCTTCCACAACAGGCACAAGTTTTTGTCGTTGCTGTTGAACTTGTTGCACTTTTTGGTTGTACGCATTTTTAAGCGATTGTGCTAAAGACGGTTTTTTTACAGGCTCGTCGTCAAACTCATCATCTTCGTATTCATCGTTATCGAATTCGTCTTCATATTCTTCGTATTCGTCATCATTATCTTGTCTATTTTTTAAATACGCCGACACAATCATCGCTACCATGATGATTAAGCCTGTTGCAATAATTGCTATTCTTAATAATTCTTTATCCATTAAATTTCCGCCAAATTCACCGCGTCTTCAATATCTACTGCAACGATGCGAGAAACACCAGGTTCTTTCATTGTCACGCCTGCTAACTGTTTTGCTATCTCCATTGTAACCTTATTGTGTGAAATGTATAAAAACTGAACGGCTTGCGACATTTCCTCAACCATTTTTGAAAACCGCCCAACATTCGCATCATCAAGCGGCGCATCGACTTCATCAAGCAAACAAAATGGTGCGGGATTGAGTTCAAAAATTGAAAATACCAACGCAACGGCAGTCAAGGCTTTTTCACCGCCTGAAAGCAGATGAATCGAGCTGTTTCGCTTTCCAGGTGGACGGGCAATGATGGTTACGCCAGCTTCTAAAATTTCGTTTGAGGTCAGCTCTAAATAGGCTTGTCCACCGCCAAATAATTTCGGGAATTTTTCTTGCAAACCGCTGTTTATTTTATCGAAAGTCGCTTTAAAACGTAATCGACTTTCGCCGTCAATTTGGTTAATAGCTTGCGTGAGCGTTTCTAAGGCTTGGGTTAAATCGTCGTGTTGCTCAGTTAAAAATTTCAACCGTTCATCTTGAATTTCATATTCATCAATTGCGGTTAAATTTATCGTTCCAAGTCGTTCAATTTGCCCGTTGAGCGTTTGTGCTTGGCTTTTTAAATTTGCTTCACTTACATTTTCAGATAAGGTTTTTAAAACCGTTTGTACATCGATATTCTGTTCATTTAACTGTTCTAAAACCGTTTGTTTTCGCACGTTGCAATCTTGTAATTCAAAACGCAGCGCGTCTAATTTTTCTTTTTGTGCATCTAAATCACGTTGCGTTAAAAGCTGCGTTTCTAAATCCGCCGTAATTTCTTTTTCGAGTTTTTCAAGCTGTTCACGCGCGGTTTTTAATTGCGATTCTAACTTAGTGCGAAGTTCAATTTTTTCAACTAATTCTTCTTGCTGCAATTCGATGGGCGCGTGATTATCCGTTTGTTTTTGCTCAAGTTCAGTAATTCGCGCCGTCGCTTGATGATGTTGCAATTCAAGGCGGGTAAGTTGTTTTTGTAAAAGTTGCTCGCTTGATTTTAAGCCTTCAATTTTGGCATTTTGCGTGGCTAAACCGTGCTGCACAGTTTGCAGAGCTTGCTCCAGTTGTTGCGTTTGCATTTGCAAATCGTGGCGACGCGCTTCTAAATCTTCGTTTTGCTGATTCAAAAAATCCGCTTGTGCTTGCGTTTGCTCATGCGAATCTTCAATTTCAGCTAGCGTTTCGTTTGAATCGGTGAGTTGCAAATAAATGTCGTCTTGTTCTTCTTCGATTTGCTGTAAACGTTGCTGCTGATGCGTGAAACGGATTTCTTGTGCGCTCAGTTCACTATTTTTTGCCGATAATTCAACGTTTAAATCGTTGAAATTTTCTTGCGAATCTTCGCGTTGCAATTCGATATTTTTTAACGAGCTAATAGCTTGTTGTAATTGTGTTTCTAGTTCAGTGATTTCGGCTTGCAATTGCGTTTGTTGCACGAGCAATTCGCGCAGTTTTTTTTCACGTTGCAAAATGCCGTGATTTGCGTCGTTTTTCCCTGTGATTTTTAGCCAGTTTTGCCCAAGCCAAATGCCGTTTTTGGTAATGATGGATTCGTGCGATTGCAAATTGGGTAGTAAATTCAACGCATTTTCTACGGTTTCAGCACAATAAATACTTGAAATTAAATCGTTTATACTGAAATCTGCTTGAATTTTATTTTGTAAAAGCGGCAATTCAGAATTTAAAAAAGTGGAATTTGTTTTTTTCGTTTCAAAAAATGCCACATTTTCATTTGTTAACTCATTCAAATGCGGCGCAATTTGCGCGAAATTTTCAATCGAAATTGCCTGTAATTCTTGCGCTAAAACCGTTTCAACGGCGAATTCCCAACCTGATTCAACTGTCAGTAATTCAGCAAGTCGCGCATTTTCACTCAAACCGTATTTTTTCAGCCACGCATTCACCGTCTGATTATCTTTTGCCATCGCGTGCTGTTGTAAAACCTCAAGCGATTTAATTTGCCCTTGCACCTCGTGAATTTTGGCACGTTTTACATTGAGCAATTCTTGGCAAATTTGAATTTGTTCACGCACAGATTGGATTTGAATTTGCAGATTTTCGAGTTGCACTGTAAGCGTTTCGCGCTGTTCTGCAAGTTCAGCAATTTGCTCAGTCAAATCTAAAATTTCATTGTTCAAATCACTTGCTAACAATTCGGCGTGTTCTTCGCGCAATTTTTCTAAACGCTGTTGCAATTGCTGTTGTTGCTGATGAATTTGCGCGATTTTGAGTTGTGCGGTTTGCTGTTGCGTTTGAATTTTTGCAATTTCTAAACGGTGATTATCCGTTTGTGTTTGCCAGTTTTGCCGCTGCTTTTGCAATGCTTGTTGCTCAAAATTGAGCGATTCGAGTTGCTCTTGAAACGTGGCTTTTTGCGCTTCATTGGTTTCTAATTCAACACCGATTTCTGCCAGTGTTTCTTTGTCGGCGTGTAATTGTTCTAAGGCTTGGACAGCATGTTCGTTAGCACGTTGAATTTCTAGCAGTGTTTCTTCGTGACTACGCTTTGCGTGTTGAATGGTTTGCTCTAAACGATTCACGTCCGCAACGGCTTGATAATACAAACCTTGCGTTTGATTAAGCTGCGCTTGCTGATTTTTTTGTGCCGCGCGATTGGTTTCTAAACGTGCATTCAAGTCGCGTAATGTCATAAAAAACTGATTGTGCTGCGATGCAACGGCTTGCACGCGCGTTTCAATTTCTTCTGCACTGATTTGATAACTTTGTAAACGTATTACCAGTAATTGCGCTTTCAACTCGCGTTCTTGCTGTTTTAACACTTTGTATTGCTGCGCTTTTTGAGCTTGTTTTTGCAGCGACGAAACTTGTTTTGAAACTTCGTCACGCACATCGTTTAGTCGTTCTAAATTTTCGCGTGTATGCGCCATGCGCGTTTCGGTTTCGTTGCGCCGTTCTTTATATTTTGAAATACCCGCCGCTTCTTCGATATGAATTCGCAACTCTTCAGGCTTGGCTTCAACCATTCTTGAAATCGTGCCTTGTTCAATAATGGCATAACTGCGCGAACCTAAACCTGTGCCTAAAAACAAATCGGTAATATCTTTGCGCCGACAACGTGAACCATTTAAGAAATAGCCTGATTGCCCGTCACGGCTAACTTGGCGTTTAATTGCAATTTGTGAATACTGCGCGAATTCGCCGCCTTGTTTGCCTTCGGAATTATTAAAAATGAGTTCAACGCTTGCCATACTGACAGGTTTTCGACCTGACGAACCGTTAAAAATCACGTCGGTCATTGCGCCACCACGCAAATGTTTCGCCGAGCTTTCACCCATTACCCAACGAATTGCGTCGATGATGTTAGATTTTCCGCAACCGTTAGGACCTACGATTGCTGTTAAATTGCTATGTACAGGAATCGTCGTCGGGTCAACAAACGATTTAAAGCCAGCGAGTTTGATTTTTTCGAGTTTCACAAAAGAGTTTTATGCTTGAATTGCTGTTACTGATTGCGTGAGCCAATCCGTCCACGCGCTAAAATTCTCTTTTTTCGTGGTGGAAAGTTGCAAAATTTGAATGTTAGGATTCACGCGCCGCGCAAATTCTTCACATTTCGCGACATCAAAATCCACATAAGGCAACAAATCTGTTTTGTTAAGAATCATCAAATCCGCCGCGTGAAACATATCAGGATATTTGAGCGGTTTGTCTTCGCCCTCTGTGACAGAAAGCAAAACTACTTTGTGCGCTTCACCTAAATCAAACGACGACGGACAAACTAAATTCCCCACATTTTCAATCGCTAAAAAACTATTTGGCTCAACACCTAATTTCTGAACCGCACGACCAATGCCATGCGCTTCTAAATGACACATTCTGCCTGTATTGATTTGCAAGGCTTTCACGCCTGTAGCGCGAATTCGCTCGGCATCATGCTCGGTTTGTTGGTCGCCTTCGATGACAAAAATCGGAAATTTTTCTTTTAAACTTTTAATGGTTTCAACAAGAAGCGTTGTTTTGCCAGCACCTGGACTAGAAACTAAATTCAACACAAAAATACCATTTTCTTTGAAATATGCCCGATTTTGCGCGGCATAAGAGTTGTTTTTATTAAGTAAATCTTGCTCAACTTCAATTAAGCGCGTTTTTTCTTCGGGCGAATGTTGTTCACCGTGATGATAAGAATGTGTTGTTAAAATTGCCGCTTTACTCGCTAGCGGTGTGAATTTTCCTGAACCTGCTGGATTGCTACAACCACAAATACCACACATAAACTAATCTCCAAATTGTGTTAAAAATAACGTTGCATAACTTACAAATGTTCATCATAAAACATTTTCGATTGCAGTTAATTGACTGCACGTTTTAATCGCTGATTTTTTCTCTTATACTTATCCGTTTTATTTGCCGCTTATTTTACTTAGGAAATTTCATGGAAAAGCCATTTATTTTACACATGCTCACCACCGCAAAAAATTTAAGTCCGTTTGATGTCAATATGGCAATGGACGCTGGTTGGGTTTCTGCGATTCCTTACACAAACATTGAAGCCAGTGAAGTACAAGGTTTAGTGCAAGATGCGATTTTCTCGCGTAGTGCGAAAAATTTAAAACGCACCGCTATTTTTGTGGGTGGTCGTGATACCAAACAAGCAATGGATATGCTCAAAATTGCAAAGCGTTCAATGGTGCCACCTTTTGAAGTTTCTGTTTTTGCAGACCCAAGCGGTGCATTTACAACGGCAGCTGGCATGGTTGCGGCAGTTGAACGTGAATTAGAAAAACATTTCCAGACCACTTTTGAAGGTAAAAATGTTTTAGCGTTAGGTGGCACAGGCCCTGTTGGGCAAGCCGCCGCCGTGATTGCCGCAAAAGCGGGGGCGAATGTTCGCATTATTGGTCGCCAACTTGAAAAAGCCCAACATACCGCTGATTTGTGCAACAACGAATTTGGTGATGGCAATACCAACATTACCGCTGGTGCAGACGCTGAAAAAGCCGAATATATCAAAACCGCTGATGTCGTTTTTGCAACAGGCGCGGCAGGTATTGAATTACTTAGCGCGGAATTGATTGCTAACGCACCACAATTAAAAGTTGCTGCTGACGTAAATGCGGTTCCACCCGCAGGTATTGCTGGCATTGATGCCATGTCAAACGGTAGTCCGATTGCAGGTTCAATCAGCGGCGCAGTTGGGATTGGCGCGTTAGCGATTGGTAACGTGAAATATCAAGCGCAAAACTTATTGTTGAAACGCATGATTCACAGCGAAAAACCTGTTTATTTACATTTCGAACACGCTTTTGAAGTGGCACGCGAATATATTAAGACGCATAAAGCGTAGTTTTGAAATTTAAGGAATTTATTATGAAACGCAGTATTCTCCACATGCTAGACCCAATGCCAAACAACAGCCCGTTTGACATTAACATGGCACTTGATGCGGGCTTTGAAGTTTTGATGCCTTACAGCAACGTAAAACTTGAAAGCGTACACGGTTTAACGCAAGACGCGATTTTCTCGCGTGGACCTGCGGGCGTAAAACGCACAGGTTTATTTATCGGTGGTCGCAATTTAGGTTTAGCTATCGATATGTTCAATGCGGCAAAACAAGCAATGGTGCCGCCGTTTGCTATTTCTGTTTTTGCAGATCCAAGCGGTGCGTTCACAACTGCGGCGGCGTTAGTGGCATGTGTGGAAAGGGAATTGCGTGAAAAACATGGTAAAGAATTAGCAGGTTCAAAAGCTGTCGTTTTTGGTGGCACAGGTCCTGTTGGCGTGGCAACGGGAATTATTGCCTCACTTGCAGGCGCAGATACGACGATTGTTGACCATCTTTATTTAGAAACCGCCGAAGACTTAGCCAAACAATATAACCGTCGTTTTGGTTGCAGTTTAAAGCCTGCGGTGGCGAGTTTTGATAACGATAAAATTGCACTTTTAAAAGATGTGGACATTATTTTTTGCACGGCAAAAGCAGGGATTCAAGTTTTGAATACCGCAATTTTAAAAGAAGTCACGCAATTAAAAGTTGCAGGTGATGTGAACGCTGTGCCACCAGCAGGCATTGAAGGCGTAAGTCCTGGTGATGTCGGAACGCCACTCATTCATGCCACGCATTGCAACGCAGTTGGTGTCGGTGCGTTAGCAGTTGGTAATGTGAAATATCAAGTTCAACACGCGATGCTTGCATCAATGCTGGAAAATGAAAAACCTGTTTATTTAGATTTTCGAGATGCGTTTGTCAAAGCTCGTGAGTTATTGAAATAAACATTCGCGAAAAATGGTTTTTCAGAAAAGCAGGTTTTAAACCTGCTTTTTTGGTTTTTATTATGAAGAATCAAGTTTTTAAGAAAAAAATCAAACATCACGTTAAAATTTGGCAAACCCCGTTATTTTCAAGAGTGCAGAAAAATTTATGTTTAAAAAAAGTGTATGTGTATTGGCGTTAAGCGTTGCATTTGGTATGAATGGCAGCGTGTTTGCTGACAAAAATGCGGATTCAGAGGCAGTGTTGCCGCTCGAGGATTTAAAAACTTTCACCGAAATTTTCGGACGTATTAAACAAGATTACGTTGAACCTGTTTCGGATAAAAAATTATTAGAAGATGCTATCAAAGGTATGCTCAGCGGTTTAGATCCGCATTCAGCATATTTACTTTCAGAAGAATATCAAGAATTGAAAGAAGGGACGACGGGGCAATTTGGCGGTTTAGGTATTGAGGTTTCAATGGAAAATGGTTACGTCAAAGTTGTTTCACCTATTGATGATACGCCAGCGCAACACGCGGGTATTAAAGCGGGGGATTTAATTATTCGTTTAGACGACAAACCCGTAAAAGGTATGACGCTTGCCGATGCCGTTAAAATTATGCGCGGCGAACCTGGTAGCAAAATTTTACTCACCGTTGTGCGTGAAGGCTCTGAAACACCGTTAAAAATTTCGATTACCCGCGACATCATCAAAGCAAAAAGCGTTAAAAGTCGAATGCTCGATAAAGATTATGGTTATGTGCGAATCAGTAGTTTCCAATCTGGTACGGGCGATAGCTTGAAAGAGTCGTTAGCCAGTTTGAAAAAAGAAAATGCGGGTGCGTTGAAAGGGTTAGTTTTAGATTTACGCAATAATCCAGGTGGTGTTTTGAATGCGGCGGTTGATGTGAGTGATGCGTTTCTACGCAGCGGCTTAATTGTTTATACGAAAGGTCGTATTCCCAATTCAGAAATGCGTTTTAATGCCGCACCTGATGATTTACTCAATGACGCGCCAATCGTGGTTTTAATTAACGCTGGTTCTGCATCAGCTTCGGAAATTGTGGCAGGTGCGTTGCAAGACTCAAAACGCGCCGTAATTATGGGCGAAAAATCTTTTGGTAAGGGGTCAGTGCAAACAATTTTGCCAACAACCAATGGTGCGGCGGTCAAACTGACTACTGCACGTTATTACACACCGTCGGGACGTTCTATTCAAGCAGAAGGCATTGAACCTGATATTACGCTTGCTGCTTATAAACTTGAGGCGGCCGAAAAGTCTGACTTTAAACCTGTTAAAGAAGCAGATTTATCAAACCACTTGCAAAATAATAAGGAAAAAGCTGCTGCAAAAGAAGCCGAAACAAAAGAAAAAAACGCCCTTGATGCAAAAGATTACGCATTAAATGAAGCGTTAACGTTATTGAAAGGGCTGAGTATTTTCAAACACTAGCGTTTTTAGTAGGTAAAGAAAGTGTGATTTTTATCACGCTTTCTTTATATTCACACTATTGCAATGAAGATTTTAGTGCATTTAAAAACATTAAATTTTCTTCAGCCGTTCCAACGGTTACACGCAAACAATCGGTTAATAATCCGCCTTGTGGATGAACATTTTTAATCAACACACCTTGTGCCTTGATTGCTTCAAAAATACGGGTAGCCTGATTTTTTGGTGTTTTAAACAAAATGAAATTCGCGGCACTTTCATAAGCAATAATGCCTGCCAACAAATTTAGCTCTTGCAACATTAAAGCTCTTTCGCTGCAAATTGCGGCGGTTTGCTGATCGAAAATCGATTTATTTTCAAGCGCAAATTGCACGCTAGTTTGTGTCAATACGTTGATATTGTAAGGCAAACGAATTTTATCCAACTCCGCGATAATTTCCTGCTCACCTACGATATAACCTAAACGTAAACCTGCTAAACCTAATTTAGACATAGTTCGCATTACTAAAACATTCGAGCCAACGCGATTCATAAAACTCGCCTGATTTGCAAACGGTTCGTAGGCTTCGTCGATAATAACTAAACCGTTTGCTGAATTGATAATTTGATTTATCGCGCTTTCGTCAAACAAATTTCCTGTTGGATTATTTGGATAAGCCAAAAAAATTACCGCTGGATTATGTTTCTCAATTGCAGTGAGCGTGGCAGGTAAATCTAAATCAAAATTTTCAGCATGAAGTGAAATGCCGTGATAATTTAATCCAAGTGAGTCGCTGATTTGTTTGTACATCACAAAACTGGGGGTTGTGCTTAAAACGTGCGAATTTGGCGGCAGAGCCATTAACAATAATTGAATAATTTCATCTGAACCGTTGCCAAGTAAAATTTCAATATTTTTGGGTAATTGATTTAATTTTTTTAACGTCGCGTTTAACTCACCAGCTTGCGGATCGGGATAACGATTGATAGGACAATCTTTTAATCGCTCCAGCCACAATTGTTTGAATTCTTCTGACCAAGTGTAAGGATTTTCCATTGCGTCGAGTTTGATAAAACCTTGTGCGTTGGCAACGTGATATGCAGATAACGCTAAAACTTCAGGGCGAAAAAAATGTTTGTTTGTAAGTTTTGACATGAATTTAAATTTTGGAATGAGAAAGTGGGCGATATTTTAACAGACGAAAGCTGGATGCGTTATGCGATTAGACTCGCGCAACGCGCTCAGGATTTAGGCGAAGTGCCAGTTGGGGCAGTGCTAATCAAAAATGAAAAAGTGATCGCTGAAGGTTGGAATCAAATGATTAAACTTCATGATTCAACCGCGCACGCAGAAATTATGACGATTCGTAAAGCTGGGAAAGTGCTTGAAAATTATCGTTTAATTGAAACCACACTTTATGTCACACTAGAACCCTGCGTGATGTGCATGGGTGCAATTGTTCATGCGAGGATTCAACGCTTAGTTTTTGGCGCATTCGATGAAAAACGAGGGTGTGTTTGCAGTGCATTAAATCTAAACCACGTTTCATTTTTAAATCATCACGTTGCATGGCAAGGTGGAATTTTAGAAGAAGCGTGTTCGCAATTACTAAAAGATTTTTTTGTAATGCGCCGTAAAAATAAAAAATTTGAAATTTAAAACTTTATGACAAACAAAAATAAACCCTTCCACCGTTTTTGCGTAGCTCCGATGTTGGATTGGACGGATAGACACTGTCGGTATTTTCATAGATTGCTTTCTAAAAATGCGCTTTTATATACAGAAATGGTTACAACAGGGGCGTTGATTCATGGCGATTCACAACGATTTTTACAATTCAATCCAGAAGAACATCCCGTTGCATTGCAATTAGGTGGCAGTAATCCGCAGGATTTAGCGATTTGTACAAAAATGGCTGAAGATTTCGGGTACGACGAAGTGAATTTAAATGTCGGTTGTCCAAGCGACCGCGTGCAAAACGGAAAATTCGGGGCTTGTTTAATGGCAGAACCGCAATTAGTCGCAGATTGTGTCGCGGCAATGCAAGCAAACGTTAAAATTCCTGTGACGGTGAAATCGCGTATCGGCATTGATGAGCGTGATTCGTATGAAGAATTGACGCAATTTATTGATACTGTCGCACAAGCAGGTTGCAATACTTTTGTTATTCATGCGCGAAAAGCGTGGTTGAAAGGGTTATCGCCAAAAGAAAATCGAGAAGTACCACCCTTGCGTTATGACGTGGTGTTTCAATTAAAAAAGGATTTTCCACAACTTGAGATTGTGATTAACGGTGGCATTACGACATTATCGCAGTCGATGGAGCTGTTAGAGCATGTCGATGGTGTGATGTTAGGACGTGAGGTTTATCAAAATCCATATCTTTTGGCAGAAGTAGATTCGCTATTATTTGGCGATAATTCGCCGATTCTGTCGCGTGAGCAAGTAATTTTGGCATTATTGCCATATATTGATGTGCAATTACAAAATCCAAATGTGCGGTTAAATAGTATCAGTCGGCATGTTTTGGGATTATTTCACGGTGAATATGGCGCACGTTTATGGAGGCGTTTTTTGAGCGAAAATGCTTTTAAATCAAGCACAAATGAACAAGTTTTGTTGAGTGCATTAGAGTTAACAAGAAAAGAAAATTAAAAATAATTTGAAAAAAGTTTTGACAAGAAAAAAAAAGTCCCTATAATACGCAGCTCACCACGGCGATAAAGCAGCGGTGAAACAAGAAGCTCTTTAAAAACTTAAATCAAAATAATTTGTGTGGGTGCTTGTGAAGTTATCGAAGTGATTAACAAGATAATCGATACAAGAACAAACACGTCAATAATTCTTATAATTACGTTTTGAATTCTAATCGAGCCAAAATTGGTAACTAATTTTGTAGTTACAAAACTGATTTAAACTGAAGAGTTTGATCATGGCTCAGATTGAACGCTGGCGGTATGCTTAACACATGCAAGTCGAACGATGAGAAAGAGCTTGCTCTTTCGATTAGTGGCGGACGGGTGCGTAACG
>Ga0172375_10000236_pt1 | contig 87003 bp, 65 predicted proteins | sample LakKiv1m_FD_114537 | JGI IMG/M metagenome (GOLD analysis project Ga0172375, IMG submission 114537) | Freshwater microbial communities from Kabuno Bay, South-Kivu, Congo - kab_092012_11.1m | ecosystem: Environmental > Aquatic > Freshwater > Lake | place: Democratic Republic of the Congo... | reverse complement strand
CAGCCATCGTAAAAGCCTTATTGGTGCATGTGGCACTGATGCTGCCAGTATATTCCAGCGTACCGGTAGCTCCGGAACCTCCCAGCACCACTGCCCTTGCGCTGTTGCCGAGGGGACCGTTGACAACACTACTGTTGATCGCTGCGACCTTCAGCGTGCCGGACTGCACTGTGAGCGGCCCGTTAAAACTGTTTCCGCTATTGGAAAGTGTCAGGGCCCCGGGACCTACCTGGGTTATGCCGCCACCGCCGCTTATGACTCCACTGAGAGTCTGGGCGGCGCTGCTGCTGTATCTCAACAACCCACTACTGTTACCTGAAAAGACAATGCTTCCGGCGTAGGTACCGCCGCTGTTCAATTTGCCGGGATCGCCTATCTCCAGCGTGCCGCCGTTGATATACGTCGCACCGCTGTAGGTATTTATGGCTGTCAGCGTAAGCGTGCCCGAGCCCGCCTTGGTGAGAATGGTACTGCCGCCTATTACCGCAGAAATCGTCAGGCCACCTGTGTTAAACTGATGAACAACAAGTTCGGACTGAGAGAAGGCAGGACTTGCTCCACCGGAAATCGCAGAAGCGGATGAGCCTACAGAAAGCAGGCCGTTCCCGCTAAGGGTCAGAGTATATGATCCAAGGTTGAGGGTGGCACCATCAGTCAGTTTGAGCGTGTTATGCGTGTGGTTACCAGTAAGAGTCAGACTGCCGGTGATGTCGTTTGCGGAATCCGATGAGGCACCAGCCACCATCGTGGCATAACTGCCGCCAACAAGACCTGAGAGCGTGTAAGTTGGGCCCGCGGATACCGTGGTGAGCCAGTCATAGCCGGCTCCGGAACACCAGACCTGCCGTCCTCCATAGATGCCGTTGGCAAGCGTTCCAGAAGTAGTAGTGATAGATATCCCCGTCGTGTTCACCCCGGCCGTCCCCGCTAAGAACGTAGATGCCGTCCCGGATACCGTTATAGCTCCAAGAGTGATGGTCGTGGATGTGCCGCCATTGTTGTCGCACAGAATCACTCCGCCGCCGGTCCCGACAGTTACATCACTCACGGTCTGCGCGGCTGTATAGCCAGATCCTTTGTTCCTGACGATCAGGCTCCCGCCTCCAAGAGCAGGCACGTTGGTAGTGTTTATCAGATTCGCTCCCGAGCCAACATTGACAAAATCAAGTATAAGCGTGCCGCTTATGGGCAGGGTCATTCCGGTGAAGGTATTTGAGGCTGTAAGAATCAGCGTGCCAGCGCCACCCATTGCCAAAGAGCCACTGCCAGAAATCACGCCCGACAAGGTTTGTGTCGGATAACTGGAATAGTTGAAGATCGTATTGCCACCAATCGATATGGTATTGGTGTAGCTGCCATTACCCAACGTTCCCATACCGTCAACATAGAAATAAGCAGCAGACGCATAGCTGTTGTTTATGATGAGAGGCCCGGTGAAAGTATTAATACCATTAAGATATACCTTACCATTACCAGCAGAACTGCCGGTGCTGAAGGAGACGGATACCGTGACCATATTGCTGTCTGACATATCCGGAATACCACCCGTGTATGTGTAAACAGGACGGTCACCTCTGCAATTAATTTGTAGCGTCCTTGTTCCGGTCCCGGTGGCTGTAAATCCGCCAAATCGGAACCCGGTGTCATTAACGTTTTGTCCATTCAGCGTCACAGTTCCGGGCCCGGCGCCTGCCAGATTGATGGTACGGTCAGTAGAGCTGTACGGTGGAGTTATACTGCCTTGGCCTCCATTGTATATGAATGTGACACCAGGGTAGAGGTCAATAGTCGCGTTGGCCCCGGTGGGCGCACCCAAAGGACCGGGAACGCCAGCCATGGTTAACGGAACATTGAAAGAGAGGTTGCCAGACTGGACGATTGTTCTGCCGGAGTAGGTGCTGGTCGTACTGGAGAGCGTCAGCGTACCGCCACCGGTCTTGATCAACCCCGATACGGCGGACTCGGAGATACTGCCAACCAATGTCACTGGACCACCACCACTGCCGACGGTCAGATTGGTGGCCAGGATAATGTTGTTGAAAATGTTCAATGGGCTGCCCCCGGCACTATTGGTGATTAGAGCGGAGGAATTGGTGAAAAGAAAAGGATTTCCATACAATATGGACGTGTTCGCTCCCAGATTCCTCAGTTGATTAATAACAAAAGAACCCGCAAGGTCATTGGTATCCTGCAATGTTCCTCCGCCAGGAGCCAAATGAACAATTGCATCCGGCGCACCGCCAACCGGAGGCTGCGCACCACTCCAGCTTCCAGGATCGCTCCAGAAGACATTTACTCCGGTATAGGCGTTTGTATAAGTTACCGCCTGCGACTGCAGCGGCAGAACAACCAGCGCCGCCAACACAGACAAAGCAACCATCAATCTTTGAATGTGACTCATTTATATAAGCTTACGAATAAACTGGCCATTATTCAAGTCCAGAGAATAACACTAATCCCCACAGAAGGCTTGTACGCCACCTTTTGTGTATTCCGCTTTTTACCCGTTCACTGCTTCTGCACAGTCACCGGCCCGAACAGGCCTGACTCCTGTATATCTCCGTAGCTGTTGTTGATAAGGTTGGCAACACGGACGCGAATCTCGTTCTTGCCGGAACGGATTGCCTTGCTGACATCATAGACATAAGGACCCCAGAGCCTCTCCCCAACCTGCTTGCCGTTGACCCAGACTTCGGCAACATGGCATACCTTTCCAAGATCCAGGAACATCCGCTTCTCAACCTTTTCAATATTGATGGTCTTCGTATAGTCCATAAGCCCGCTGAATTTCTCCGGCCCCCAGACCTTCCAGTCTTCAAGTGGTTTCTCAATACCGGCCCTGAACTCCGCCGGCGGATTGGTCGGAAACTCCATCACCGGCTGGATCGAAGGATCATATGTAACCTTCCATGCCCCTTCGATGGTCATCATTTTCACCAGTCGAGGTTCTTCTGCCACGGTGCGCGCGGAGGATTTAGGATCAAAAACCAGCCAGTATGCCTCCAGCGGTTTGAAAGAAAGCTTGAGCCTGCTGCCATCTTTGCTGTCCACGGAACTGACCGGCCGGACCTCGCCAGTCTCACAGTCCCAGACGGAAGCCGCACCTTTCACCCCGCTGACCACGACTTCGCAGTCCCGTTTCTGTTCGGCGTTGTTAACCAGCCAGAAGAAATCCCTTCCGTCAATCCGCCGCCTCTGCTGAAGCATCTTGAACTCGCCGGAAACGAATTTCACGGGACTTTCGAGCCCGGGCGCAGCCTTGCCCAGCGCAGGCTTCAATCCATCCTGGCAGAAAGAAAAGGTCGGCAGCGCCTTCAGAGCGTCCATTAGCTCCTTCATTTCCGGATCATTCAGGCCGTTCTCAGCCGAAGCTCCGGGCAACTCGCCCATCGAATATACCCGGCCGCCTGCCTTTGCAAAATCAACAATCTTCCGGGCAGTATCCAGCGTCAGGATATCCAGCAGCGGAAGAACAATCGTGCGGAATGAAAATCCGCCCCGTAGAAGCTTGCCGTCTTTCACTTCCATCTGTTTCATATAAAACCGGTCGCCAACCAGAAACTCTACCCTGGCATCAGTGAGGTCGTTGATGGCATCGACATACGCCTTGTTGATTATGTGGTACCGGTTATCGTCAAGCCTGCCTTCAAGAATGTCCCACACTTTAAAGTCCAGCAGGCCCGCGTAGGCGTTGATCCAGGCCGATTCAATCGGATTGTAGAGAAGGACATCGGGAACTGCGGCCCCCATCGAGTTGATGTAACTCGTTCGGCGGGTGAAATCAGTCCAGACGTGCATATAGGGAAACATCGGGTTCTCAGAATACCAGTCGGGCGGCCAGGGATTGCCCGTTAACTTCCGGCTCGTGAAAACGCCATGCGGAATAACATGGCTCATACCCCAGGCCGTTACGGCATTGACCGCCTGCTTGAGGAAAACCGGAGTAAAGTTACTCCACTCTTTCTCTTTGCCTGAGCCATTTCCCGGGGCACCAAATGCCCCGGCACCCATCAACTCCGTTGTCGCCCGCGTATTTTGAAACTCGGCAACCGACTCAATTTCCTTGAAATCATGCACATAAAGGGCCTTCTTCCCGAGGCAATCCTGGCCGGGCATCGTGACAGACCGCAACAGTTTGAAATGGTCGCCCACGGCGTGAGTCTGCAGGGTTATACTTTCCTCCCATACATGAGTTGTCGTGTACATGCCGCGCTTTTCATGCCAGTCTGTAACGGCACGGAAATTTGCCGCATACAGGTCAGATACCATATCGAACCATTCCCAGCGCGCCTTCGCATAAAGCCCCTCTGCATCACGGTTCACCATCAGCGGCAGCGTTAGACGGATATCGCTCCCATGCCTCTCCTTGAAACGGCTTTCGAGCGTATCGGACCAGGCCAGCTGCCTGCCGTAATCTCCTTCATGATCGACAAAATCGCCGGGTATTGATTTTCCAAGTTTACCGCCAAGACGCTTCGCATAAGGCTCAAGGGCAATCTCGATAAAAGCCTTGGCCAGCCGGTCATCAATGGCATTGACGGCCCCGCCGTCTATGCCGTTCCTGTTATACTTGCTGAACGCATAAACCCGCCACGTTTCCCCCTGAGGCGCCTTCCAGGCAAATGCCTCGCCGGTACCTATCACCTTCAGTGTCTTGCTGTAAATCGTCGCAGTATCATTCGTGCCGGGTGTTCCCGGATTGTCCAGCCGCGCCGCAACCGCAAAGAAGCAAGCAGGCACATTCACTTCCGTACCGCCGGCCGCATCGATTATCTGCCAGTTCAACGATACCGCTTTCAATTCCGGATGCTGTTTCAGGACCCGGCCGTGCGCCTGGAAACTCGGCCACCAGTACTCATCGCAATAGCCAAGATAGTTCTTCTGTTTTTTAGCCTCTGTCAACGCAGCATCAAATGAGGCGAACCACTTCTCACCCAGCCATTCATCATCCGGCAGGCTCTTCTGTCCCACCATGTTGTTGCGGCCATGGGCGTATCCGGGGCTGAACCGCTGCGAACACATCACCCGCGACATCTCGCCCATCTTCTCGGGCGAAAGTGGTTCATCCCAGAACCAGAATATGAACGGCGCATATATCATGTCGGGGCTGTTGAAACCCTTCTTAAGCGCCTTGAAGGTTACTTCTTTGCGCTGTCCCCAGTTCGGCGGATTCTTTGAATCACCGGCAGCATCGGCCTGCGACGCCACCAGCAGGAACATCACAGCAAACCCGGCCGACATCCTCGTCCACTTATTCATTGTCATAACATCTCCACCTTTCAACTATCTACTCTTACTCTTATAATGGTTAAGGCATTGAGATATTGGGTCGAAGACAGCGCGAAATCAAGCGCATCCATCAACAAAGGCAGGCGCGATGTCTATGCCCTGAAGGCAGCCAAAACCGGTCATTTACACAAACGACATCTACTTCATATTATACGACAATTATTCCATGAAGATACAGGGGCCAGCCAGCCCGAATAAACATCACGTCTCGTACGATTCTCTTTGTCGCTGCACCGCGCATAACAAAGAACAGCAGGATGTTTTGCGATTTCAACACCGAACCAGAGACAATACGTCCCTGTGGTTGAAATAAAAAAATACCAGGTTCCGAGCCAGCGGACAGGTGACGTCACCAGGATATTTATTCTTGCCTTCTCACAAGCGGTATGCCACAACCTGCCTCCCAAGAAAACGCTTCTTCAGGCCGGTATGAACGGACGCGTGTCCGTGCCGCCGGGAAAGCGATTTCCTGTTTCTTTCCAGGAAGAAACGAACGGGACGATTCAGGGTATTTCCCAATGGTATTCAGTTCTCATCTTTTTGTGTTCTATTTCCTGCCGCTGGCGCTTCTGATCTACCACATGCTTCCCCTTCGCGGTAAGAACATCTACCTCACCATGGTCAGCTACGTGTTCTACGGCTGGGCCAATCCCTGGTTCATCACTCTTATGATGTTCCAGACAGTTGTGGACTGGGTGGCCGGCCGCACAATCGCGCAGCGATGGGGACTTCCGAAGGGCACACCGGCGGTCCCGCTCGATCCAAAAACCCCGCGCACCCGGATGCAGCGCACGGCCCTAGTCACGGTCATTATCCTCAATCTGTCGCTTCTGGGTTTCTTCAAGTACTTTAATTTCGGCGTGGATTCCTGGAACGGACTGATTACTGCCCTGGGCTTTGAATCGGCGCGCTGGGACACGCTGTTGCGCATTACCCTGCCCCTGGGCATCAGTTTCTACACATTCCATTCGATGTCCTACGCAATCGACCTCTATCGCGGCGAGGCCAAGGTCATCGACTCCATCCTCGACTACATGTGTTACGTGGCCATGTTCCCCCAGCTTGTGGCAGGGCCAATCATCCGCTTCAAGGATGTCCAGGACCAGTTCCTCGGCCGCACCCAGTCCGTGGAGAAGTTTGCCCGCGGGGTGGCGTTCGTATGCCTGGGACTGGGAAAGAAGATCCTCATCGCCAACGCGTGCGGTAAAGTGGCGGACACCGCGTTCGATGCGGGCGCAGTGGGACTGATGGACTCCTGGTACGGAGTTGTGGCCTACGCGTTCCAGATCTATTTTGACTTCAGCGCGTATTCGGACATGGCCATCGGCTTCGGCCTGATGCTCGGCTGGGTCTTCGCCAAGAACTTCGATTCACCATACATCAGCCAGTCGATCACCGAATTCTGGCGGCGGTGGCACATCTCCCTGTCCACGCTGCTGCGCGATTTCCTCTACATTCCGCTGGGCGGAAACCGCCTTGGCGAAATCCGAACTTACATCAATCTTGCAATCGTCATGCTCCTCGGTGGACTCTGGCACGGCGCATCCTGGAATTTCGTCATCTGGGGCGGCATCCACGGCGCCTGGCTGGGCGTGGAGCGCATAATGGGAAAACAGCCGTTCTACGCGAAGCTGCCCAAAAGCTTTCGCATCATGCTGACGTTTTCGATCGTGCTGGTGTCATGGGTTTTCTTCCGCGCCAAGGACCTGCCGTCGGCCTGGAATTACCTGAAAAGCATGTTCGGCTGCGGCATGGAACAGCCCGGCATGGATCTCATGGCAGGCCTGATATATCAGCCCTACTTCCTTATGAGCGTCCTGCTGGCGGGACTAGTCGTCTGGACATGCCCTCAAACCTGGGATTTCACCCGTAAACTGACATGGCCAAAAGCGATTTACTGCGCAGTGGTCTTCGTGCTGGCAATCGCAGTCATGGAAACTCAATCCTTTAACCCGTTTATCTACTTTATCTTCTAAATAACATGACACACCCACACCACGCTCACCTGGAACACCACAAGCACTCCCGCGAGGAGCTCGCCAAGGCCGAAATCGGAGTCACCGATTCGACTCCGGGCATCAACCGGTTCCTGCTCGTGTTCTTCGTGGCGCTGATCGTCGCGGTGCCGCTCTCGCGGAATATTTCCGAATTCCGGGACATCCGGGCTGGCAAGGAAAAGAACCGGACAGTACCGCAGAGCTGGGATGTCTTTTCATTTCTCCACCCCTCTCTCGCCGAACTTAAAGCCATAGCCAGGGCTGACTCTGCCGGCGACAGGTTTGAAGCCGCAAAGGCAATGAACAATCGGATACTCCGGGACATCGGCACTTACGAAGCGGCCCTGAAGGATCGTGACCCCATGATCCAGTGGCTTATCCCTCGTATGCAGACGGTCATCACCGGCTGGCTGCGGGGCGGCAACGAGGACGCCTACTGCGGGCAGACCGGCTGGCTGTTTTACCGGCGCGACGTGGATTCACTTACCGGCCGCGGTTTCCTGGAACCGCACGTGCTTAAACAGCGCGCCGCCGGCGGCAACGAGCTCAAGGCCCCGCCACAGCCGGATCCGGTGAAGGCAATACTGCTTTTCCGCGACCAGCTTGCCGCGCGCGGCATTACCCTGATCGTCATGCCGGCGCCGGTCAAGGCATCGATCTATCCCGAATGCTATTCCAGCCGCTATGCGGGAAAATCGCTTGTCGTTCAGAATCCGTCGTACGAACTGTTCAAGAACCGGCTGAAACAGGCAGGGGTCAACGTCTTCGATCCCGCACCCCTGCTGGCCGAAGCCAAGGCAGCTTCACCGGCTGCACCGCTGTATCTCAAGACCGACACGCACTGGACACCAGCCGCCATGGAGCTTACGGCCGGCAAGCTTGCCGATGCCGTCCGCAATACGGTCGCGCTTCCCCCGGCACAGGCGGGACACTTTACAACGATTGAGAAGACCGTTGAAAATTCCGGTGACGTGGCAATGATGCTCAAGCTGCCTGCCGGGCAGAAGACTTTCCCTCCCGAAACCGTCCGGATCAAACAGGTCCTGAACGGCAAGGGCTTCTGGAGGCTGGATCCTAAAGCGGAAATACTTTTCATGGGAGACAGCTTCGCCAACATCTACTCGCTCGATCCCATGGGCTGGGGAGACTCCGCAGGCCTCGCCGAACACCTGAGCCTGGCGCTTGGCCTTCCGCTTGATGTGATCTGTCGTAACGACGCCGGCTCCTACGCCACCCGCGAGATGCTCTCCAAGGAACTGCAGCGCGGAAGCGACCGGCTGGCCGGAAAGAAAGTGGTGATCTGGGAATTCGCCTCGCGCGAGCTGGCCTGCGGGGACTGGAAACTGCTGCCAATGGCGCTCGGCGAGAAGAAAACATCTGAACTCTATGTCCCCGAAACCGGCCGGACCGTGGAAGTCCGGGCGACCGTGCGCGCGGTGTCTTTCGCGCCGCGGCCCGGCAGCGTGCCGTACAAAGATCACATCCTCATGGTACATATCGCCGATATTGAGAGCACCGACGATCCCTCTGCCGCGGGCAAAGAGGCCGTGGTGTTCGCCTGGAGCATGCGCGATAACAAGGCAATGCCGGCTTCGCGCCACCGGCCCGGCGACTCCGTGCATTTCCGCCTGCAGCCATGGTCCGAAGTGGCCTCGAAATACAAATACGAAAAGATCAACCGCAGTGAACTTGATGACGAAAAACTCCTGCTCGCCGACCCGGCCTGGGTTGCGGATATCGGGCAGGAGAAAAGCGACGGCTCACCTGCGGTCGTCCCGGTTCCAAAACAACCAGGAGAGAATCCGGATAAGGGCGGAACCGTACCTGCAGCTGGCTCAAACACTAACAGCAGTCCCGCCACAGACACCACGGTGTCAGCAAAGGGTGATGCCGCTGGTTTCCGCGAGACCTGCGCGAAAAAAGCGGCTGATGGCGACTCAATGGCAATAGCCGGCAGCGACGGATGGCTGTTCCTGCGGTCAGAGCTCAGTCATATCGCCGCCGGTCCCTTCTGGGGCGAAAATGCCGTCAAGGTTTCGAAAGCAACCTCGCCTGAAAATGCCGATCCCCTGCCAGCGATTCTTGATTTCAACGAGCAGTTGAAAGCTTCAGGAATCGAACTGATCATGGTACCGGTTCCGTGCAAGGCCCTGGTATATCCCGAGAAAATTAACGGGACTGCCACGGAACGGCTTGATACCGTGCACCAGCAGTTCTTCAAGCTGCTGGGTGACAAGGGCGTTAAGGTGCTGGACCTCGCCGGCATATTCTTCAAAGAGAAAGCCAAACCCGGCAGTCCTATCCTGTACTGCAAGACCGACTCCCACTGGTCTCCCTATGCCTGCGAAGTCACGGCCAGTAAGATCAGGGAGATGATCGGAGCGCCGGCCTGGCTGAAAGGCAAGCCGGATGTATTCAAAACCAGGCCCGAAACGTTCAAGATCACGGGAGACCTGACGGAAGGCAAAGGCTCGGAAATTCTGCCCGTGCGATTTGTCCAGGCTGCCGGAATAACACTCGAAGACAGGGCAAGCCCGATTGTCCTGCTCGGGGACAGCCACACGCTTGTTTTCCATGCCGGTGAGGAGCTGCATGGAACCGGCGCGGGTCTTGCCGACCAGCTTGCGGCCGAACTTGGCATTCCGGTTGACGTCATTGGCGTCCGCGGTTCGGGGGCTACCCCGGCGCGTAAGAACCTCAGGCTGCGGGCAAAGGCTGACCCAGACTACCTGGCCGGCAAGAAAGTGGTTATCTGGTGCTTCGCCGCAAGGGAGTTCACAGAGAGCACCGGCTGGTCCCTGCTGAAGCTGGGCAAGTGAAGAACAAAAGTCTAACAATGGCCGCCCGGCCGATAAACACTGTTTGGCCTGATTGTTCTAACGATTGGCCCGATTGTCCAAGCAGTTTGGAAGCGCTGATTGTAAAGTGCCGCTAGTTGATCTGAAAACAAGATACAAATCGAAGTAAAGAAAAGGAGTCAAACGTGAAGCAATCATTCAATCGACAGAACATCGGAACGACACTGACGGTACTGGCAATGACCCTCAGCTTCGGAATGGCACTGGAAAACGGTCTCGGAGCTCCAGCAGCGAAAAAGCCTGAGCCTGCGGCTTCGGCTGCAAGCAGCGTTGGCAAGGCTACACCAGAAACACTCGCAACGAAGAAGGAGCTGCTCGACCTGACGGGAGGACGCCGGGTTAAGGTGGTATGGAACCAGGGAAAAGAAGAAAAAGAAATGAAGCTTTTCCTTTTTGACACGAAAGACGGCATCATCAGGGAACTGCCGTTTGCCGGCAGTGCTCCGCTGATAACAATTGATGGACGCCGGGTGTTTGCTTCAACCGGAAAGGCGCCTGCGGATCGCGTGATCAGGATGTACGACACTGAGACCAGGAAAGCCACTGAACTGGCCAAGGGTCCGTGCAACAACCTCCTTGCTGTGTGGACAGACCCCAAGGCCAAAAAGGACTGGGTCTATGTAAACGACAGCGGGGATAAGGGCGAGTCGTGGCAGCAGGCGGCCGGAAAGATATACCGGTTCCCGGTCGACAAACCGGATGCACGCGAGATTTTCTGGGAGCGCACCTCAAGCCATTTTTACCTCATGTTCTCGGCCGACGGCACACGCGCCTGCTTCGAACCGAGCTGGTCAAATATAGGCCAGTTGAAACTCGAATTTGACGCCCAGGGAAAGGTCGACCAGGAGAAGTCCACCTTCAAGCAGTTCGGCGGCGGCTGTTTCCCGTCAATGGCCCCCGACAATTCCTACCGCCTGTTCCGGCTGGAAGGCGACCACAAGGCTATTTCCATGTGCGACGCGGACAACGCCAATCCACGGAAGATCGATGTCACCGGACCTCTCACCATTGCAAAGAAAGGCGGCAACACCTGGCTTACCCGCTGGAGTACTGATCCGCGCTACATGACGCTCATTGCACCGGCCGGCAACGAAGCCCAGATATGGATGGGGCGGTTTGATGAGAATGTAACCAAGTTCGAAGCGTGGGTAAGGGTATCGCCGGAGAAGGGCCCGCAGTGCTGGCAATCCCAGGCATGGGTTGAGCCGAAGAAATAGTTCTTTATCCATTCAGAATTGTGATAAGTGCATTGGAATGGCTGTTCATCATTCTGAAATTTGCATTTCGACAGGTTTTTGGATATAAGCCAGCTTTAAAAAGGACTCAACAATGACACCATCAACAAAACAAAAGGACTATACCATAACCACGCCACTGCTCGTTGCCAGCTTCTGCCTTACACTGGCGCTGACCCCCGCCCTAGCAGCCGATGAACCGGCTACCTGGCCAAAGGCCCCGGGGGCCGCATTCGCACTCTGTAACGCCCACTTCTCCACGCCCAGGACGACTCTGGACTCCAAAGGCCGGGACTTGATGGCATTCAGCTTCGTGATGCGCGGGCGCTCATTGGTTGGCCGTTTCCATGATCTGGTCTGTGATGGTGGGTCCTTCCATGCCAAGGACGCGGGCACATGGATCGGCATGCAAGTGGCAAAATCAGGAATATTCACTATCGAAGCAACACTCACACCTGCAGAGGCACAGCCGAAAGCACCTGGAGTGGTGCTTGCTTACGGTGATGACAAGGCCGAGGATGTGGCACTCATTCAAGACAAGACCGGGCTGTCCCTCCGATTGGGAGGAAAACAAATTATCGAACTTTTTGCGCCGGAAGCCGGGAAGGCCGTTCATCTCCTGGTAGCCTGTGACAAAGAAAAGTGGGCTGCATACCGCGACGGCAAGCCAGTCCGGTCCGGATCACTGCCAGCCGGCTTGCCAGCATGGGAAACACGAGAGCTCGTCATTGGCGCCAATTGGGCTAACACCGACCAATGGCGCGGAAGGGTGGAAGGGATCGCTGTATTCCCCCGCGCATTGACGACCGAAGAAGCAGCTGGTGAAGCTGCTGCCATCAAGGATTTACAGGCAAAACGGAAACCGGCAGCAACGGTCCGTTTCCAGGGAACCCTCGTTCGCCAGGCAAAAACGGCAGCACTTAATCAAATTGGCGCCTACACACGAAGTATGACTGCCGCTGAGTACAAGGTTGAGAAGGTGCTTGCAGGCGAGTGGAAACAGCCAACGATCACGGTACTGCACTGGATGATCATGGACTATAAGCGTCTGCCCATCGCCGACCGCAAACCCGGCACAGCGGTGGAACTGACAGTCGAAAGCTACGGCGACCAGCCCCAACTGGAATCATGTCGCCGGGACGACGAAGGTTTTGAACCGGATTTCTACTGTGAATCTGAAACCGCCAAATGAAAACAGCAAGCCTGCCAATATTACCGTACCAATGATGTCGGTTTGCGGTACCGCAATGTTCGCCGGTAAGCAGGAGCTGAAAATCTGGCCGGGCATGGCGCCAGGCGAAACCTCGGACAATGACGGCCCCAGGCTGTTCCTTTCTGTGCCGGAGAAGAAGACTTCTGACTCTTTTATACTCGTCTTTCCCGGCGGTGGTTATACCGATCTCGCTCTTGACCACGAAGGTTTAAAGATCGCCGAGTTCTTCAATAGCAGGGGTTTGTCTGCCGCGGTGCTGAAATATCGTATTCCTCCCCGCAAGGGCAGTCCAAAACACATGGCTGCATGGCAGGATGCCCAGAGGGCAGTCCGCCTGGTCCGCTCAAAGGCCGGGGAATGGGGCTTTGATCCGGAGAAAATCGGGGTAATTGGTTTTTCAGCAGGCGCCCATCTCGCCCTCATGGCGGCTACAACTTCCCAGACAGCAGCCTATGCTCCTGTCGACGGCCTCGACAAGATGGCTTGCCACATCAACTTTGCCGTTTTGGTATATCCAGCCTACGTCCTCGAAGACGGCGCCTTCTGGGAGAACAAGGACAATGGTAATAACTCGCGGATGGTCAAAGACTTCGCGTTCGATGCCATGACACCGCCCATGTGCCTGATCCATGGTGAAGAAGATCCGCATTCACCCATGGGATCGGTCGCGATTTATCACAAGCTGCGCACCATGGGCATTCCGGCAGAACTTCACATCTTCGCGAAAACTGGTCACGGCTTCGGCTTCAATCCGGCACTCGAACCCGGCAACAAACACGTCGGCGACTGGCTCAACCGCGCTTACGAGGCAATCAGGACCTTCGGATTCTGCCAGGACGGAAAGTCATAGCTGCGATCTGCGCCGGTCAAGCTGCTATATTTTCTTCACATACTCGTTCAACAGCTTCAAATAAGCCCTGTACAGCTCCAGGCTGACACCGGGAGGAGTCTGGTGATCCACGCTGGGAATAAAGCCGCCTGTCTTCATGATGGGCAGGACCCTCTCGAACTCAGCCCGCATCGCAGCCTCGCCCTTTGGCATCACCATCTTGTCGTAGTGACCAATCATCCGCAGCCTGGGAAATTCTTTTCTCAACTGCATCCCGTCAACGCCCGCCTGCCGTTCAAGAGGAAGAACACCTTCAACACCAATGTCCTGAAGCCATGGCACGAGCTTTGTGACGTCGCCATCGGTATCAACTATCGTGAGCATTCCCATATCTTTTACCCGAGCGAGCATCTTATTATAGTAAGGCGTCATGAATTCATCACATATCTCGCGGGACACCATCGGCCCGTTGTTGTAGGACATATCTTCAGCAATGGTCATGAATGTCGGCCGCCCCTGCTCTTCTATCAAGTCCAACAGTTTCAGGTTAAAATCAAGCAGGTCCGAGTTAATCCTGTGCATCAGCTCGGGCTGATCGTAATACGCATACATCAGCTTCTCGAAACCCATCAGCGTGCGTGGAAACCAGAAATAGCCTTCCAGGGTAATCCAGACAACGGCATCACCTTTCTTCTGCCGGGCAAACCACGGCGCCATTCCCTTGATTGATGAAGAATGGTCCGGCAGGAGCTGGGGCCGCAGGCGCACGTAGTCATCCATGTTCGAGACTATGCCCTCAACATGGTGCTGGGTGGCCTCAATTGTCGGATCGGTAGTGCTGAACCAGAACTGGATATAGGGATCCAAACCGAAATACTCGTGGATATCAAACACGCTCGTCTTGTCCGCCGGCAGGCCTTCGCCATGCCACCTGTCAATAGTCTTGTCCCACCACATCGCCCACTCCCATTTCGGGAGCCGGTCAACCGTCTGGAAATTCATTACGGCTCGAAATCTCTCAACGTGATTCATTGCTTCTCCTCATTTATCATCTTCCAACACTGCCCCGGTTCAACCTTCTGCTCAAACACCAGAGATTGAATTCACGAACCTAACCCAAGTATACACCCTGATCCTTAAGGGATTTCTGCAGCTTCCCGATATTTACATTCCTGGGTTCACAGCTATCCTTAACGGCCATTGCCGCTGCAGTACCAGCTGCAAGCCCCGTCGTGAAACATGCAGGTATCAGCCTGCAGGTCTCAGCCACCCTCAAATCCATGGAAATACACCGGCCCGCAGCAATAACGCCCTCCAGGCTCCTGGGTATCAGGGCACCATAAGAAATGCGGATCTGGCTTTTGGAGCCGGACGAATTGCTGGCAACACCTATAACATCCTTATAACTGTCAGCTTTAACGGCGGTATCATACGCCATGTGCGTCACGCCTTTCAGAAGTCTGGTAGTTCTCACTCCAAGCTGTGAAGCAACATCCATAAGAAAGACATTTTCGTTTCCAGGCGTCTTCTTCATTTCTTCAACGGCTTCCCATATCTTCTTCCGGTAATCCATTTCCAGGCGCGTCAACACTTCCACATCCAAACCATCCCCCTCGTCCCCGCCCATATTCAACCAGCGAACACCCTTGATCGGAGTATTATAGTGCTTGTTCCCAGACAAATTACCAACGCGATGAACAAGACCGATATGCCTGGAGTACTTTGAATACTCCGCACCTGCGGCGGCAAACATATCGCCATCACCGCTGGCATCAACAACTACTTTCGCCAGCACTGCCTGTCGTCCCGATTTGCTCTCAAAAACTGCGCCTCTCACCCTGTCACCATCCATTATCGCGTCCAAACCCCATGAATGAAGAAGAACCTTCGCACCGGATTCCCTTACCATTTCGCTCAAAACATATTTTGCGGCCTCAGGATCGGCATTTGGATCCACGTCCTTCCCCTCTGTTATTCCGCATCCCTCAAGCGCTGACAATCTCTTTATTAGTTCCCTGTTCACGCCGCAGGCAACCTGGACTGTCTCACTGCCAACTTTTGAATATGTACCCTGCAGGAGAAGCACCAGCCCGGCGGTAAAAAGACCTCCGAAGCAGCCATATCTCTCCACCAGGACAACATTTGCACCCATTCTCCTTGCACCTATTGCAGCGGCAACGCCCGCCGGACCTCCGCCGACAACCAGCACATCCGTATCGCATTTGACCGGAAGTTCTCTTTCGGGCTGAAAGATCTTGCCTGACCGCAGAACAGCATTCCTGCTCTTGTCGTTCTTAATAACCTTACCTGATACCATATCGGCGCTGCTTGGATTGTTGTCGGCAAACAGACCCTTTGCGCCGAAAACCATGGCTAGCCCCGTGAGCTCAATCCTTTTTATAAACTCCCGCCTGGAATATTTGTTCTTCATTAAAACCTCCATCTTCAGGTGCAAACTCGCCTAATCAAAATCAGCAACAAGAAATGTATGATCCGACGGCTTGTCAAGCATGCGCGGCTTTATGTCTATATAGGAATCCTTTGATTTCGCGGCAAGCGGTGAAGTTGCAAGAATATGATCAACCCGCCAACCCATCTTTCGCTGAACGGCATTAATGGTCCTGTAGTCGAAGAATGTGTACTGGCCCGATTCGGGATGATGCTTCCTGAACACATCAACAAATCCCCAACTGATGGTGTCTGCAAATGCCTTGCGGACATCAACGTGGTAGCAGACATGATCTTCCTGTTCCGAGGCATTGTGAATATCTATCGCCTCTGGCGCCACATTCATGTCGCCAACCCAGACAAGCTTGTCTTTCGGTGTGAAATGACGACCGAAGAAACCCTTCAGTCGCTTTAGCCATTCCAGCTTGTACTTATACATCGGGTTGTCAATCTCACGTCCCTGCGGCACATATGTGTTCACAACATAAACCGGTCCGACCTTTGCACAAACAAGTCTCGTCTCATCAGCCTGTCCGCCATCATCAAGGCCGAACAGGACATCGGACGGCTTCTCCCTGGAAATGAGTGCTACACCGTTATACGATTTCTCGCCACGGAAGATGACATTGTAACCGGCCTCGACAAACGCCAGCGACGGAAAGTCCTTATCCACAACCTTTGTTTCCTGTACGCACAGCACATCCGGCTTGTTTGTTTTTAACCAGCCGAGAATTATCTCCAGCCTCGACCTTATTGAATTTGCATTGAACGTAGCTATTTTCATGCCGGACCCACCTTAATTCGCCTGGTCTTTATCGTAAACCTTCCTGCCCGCAACAATCGCTTCACGGTTTCGTTCTTCTATCATAAGACGCTCCGCGTTAAAGTCCAGCATCTGCTGGTCCTGAACGCACGGCTTGAATCCCTGCATGTCAACACGGGGATGCTCCTTCAGCATCTTTGAGCCTGTCCTGATCAATTCCATTGCTTCGGCATATGGCGGCGATGATTTATCCGTAAAAGCCTTTAAACATCCGCTGAATTCAGGTCTTGTGAAATTGACAGGCAACGGAAATTCACCCTTGCCCATCAGGCTCCCCGGCGCCACAGTTCCGCCAATATAATTATAGACATCTCTCCATCCGAAAGCCGCACCGCCCGGTTGCGCAAGACCAAGCCACCCAAGTTTCTTAAGCTGCCCGTGATTCAACGGCGACCGGCCGTAAGTATTGAGAGTATAGTAGTCGGGATAATCAGGATAGTAAGGTGCATTTAGATCAATCCACGTGACAATCCTGTCCAGCTCCTCCCGTGACAACTGTACTTTCTTATGTCCGCCCCTGACCAGGTCAACCAGCAGGCTGCGGTGTGATCCCCACATATAGGGTGACACAACGGGCACGGGCCCGGAACCTATTGTACTTACAAGCGGCTTGGTCACACCCTGCTTCGGCAGGCTCCAGCAATCCGGCGAACGCTTCATAAGCGAACAATACGAGGCATTGAAAACAAGCCCGACGTCTCCGCTGAGATTGATTTTCTTTCCGCCTTCCTTGCCGAAATCGTGACACTTGACGCAATGCCTGTCCAACACCGGCTGCACCTCGGTCGCATAGCCGAATGGACGCGCCGTTCCATACCACGCCTTGATATCGCTCGGCTGCCGCTGCAGAGCCAGCGGAACTTTTGAAGATGCTGGCGCTGACCTGTAATCATGACAGCCGACGCAACCCGCCCGCTCGCCGGGCATGAGAGATGTGCCACTGCGCATCGACTGGACCATCATCCCGTTTTCATCGAGAAGCTGGAAATAAACAAATCTGCCGGCTGGTATCCTGAAGTAAGCGGAACCGTCCTTCTCAACAGGAACATCACCCAGCACAACCTTGCTGTTATAATGATTCCAGTTCATCGCCGTCGGGTGATGCGAGTCGGGATACCCTGGTGCACACCAGTCACCCATGTTCTCCGGCGGATACGAACGCTTTGCAGGAGCCTCCACTATCCGGAGCCATTTCACAGAACCGGGCTTCACTTTCTCCATGCCCGCCCCGCGATAAACATCGTAGACGTAGGCCAACCCCTCACTCTCGGCATAGTTGACCCTTTCAGGGATAAAGGGCGGCCGGACACGCGGCGCGAGCGGCCTTGGCTGGAAACATCCCGGCGCCTCGCTGTGCAGCAGGACCTCATTCCCAAACACATCAACCAGATAAATCGCCATTCTCCACGGGTCAAAGCCCGTCAGCCTCGAGCAAAGGAAATACTTATCTGAAAGAGGATAAGGATTTGCATATTTTACCGGAACATTCAGGAAACTGTCATATTTACTGGACGCTCCCAGCTTGTTCCAATCCCCAAGGTAACCGCTGATGTCAGCCGGCCAGCTTTTTTCAATCGTCCCGGGCCCGTCATTCCCCTTCGCCGGACTGGCGATTACCATCGCACCCGCTTCGCTGCCGTGCACGCTCCCGAATATGCAGACTATGTTCCGTGTGCCCGGAACAATCCTGCCGTCCATTATCGCGCCGGGTTGCCAGGCCAGTCCTCCGTAATACAGCGACTGTGCGGTCCCGTCGGGATTAACCGTCCACAGCCCGTACGCCGACGAGAAATGCTTATCCACGTATTCCCACCTCGAGTAAAGCACCCTGCCGTCAGGCATCAGGCTGCCGCGCCCCTCAAAGAGCGTATTGAACCCGACCTGCCGGATATTCGCGCCGTCACCTTCCATCAGGAAGAGGCTGGCCATCAAGTGCCTCTGGCAGTGGATGTACTTGGGATCACGGGTCGAACTGAACATTATCCGGCCATTCGGAAGGTAAACAGGCTGGATATCGGAAACCTTCGGGGCAGACGTAAGCTGTTTTAAACCACTACCATCCGCACTAATCTCGTAAAGATGATAATCATCATCAATACTGTTCCGCATTGAAAAAAGGATCTTTCTGCCGTCAAAATAGATTTCAGGATCACGCACCATCCCGTTTGTCGATGCAATGACGGTACTGACCTTGCCCGATGCAGCATCCAGAACCTTAAGCGCGCCGCCCGCCTGGAAAGCATGCCGGACAACTTTCTCGTTTGCCTGGTACATCGACTCATCCGGGCCGTGCACAATGATATAGTCCGGACGGTTGACAAAAAGGACGGGTTGGCCGGAAACTAGCGGATTTGCAAGAAGTGCTTCGCGCTGCAACATCTTGAAGGCGCTGGAATCACCGGCAGGCAGCTTCTCAATTTTTTCCAGGAATTCCCGGCCCAGCGGGTATTTGCTGCCGAATGTCTTTACCAGGTCCTCGACAGCCGTCTTCAGGGAATTTGAATCGCCGGCAGATTCCTGGGCGCGCGGAGACAGTGTAAAAAGGGAACATGCAAGAAAAACCAAAATTGAAGTCCTGGCATTCATCTGATTCACATTGCGGCCAAACGAAGTTCTAATATTCCAAAATACCCTGGAACACATGAACCGCCGGACCAAGAAGCGTCACATTTTCGGCCGTGTCGCCGGAAAGTTTGAAATCCACAGTCAGAACATCGCCGCTGGCGGCCGTTACTTTCACCGGCGGTTTCACCCTTCCCATGCGGGCGGCGGCAAGCGCACTTGCCGTAATGCCGGTTCCGCATGCGAGCGTTTCGGCCTCGACACCACGTTCATATGTCCGGACCCGGATGGATTCTGGGCCAGTAACGCTGATGAAATTCGCGTTTGTACCTGCCGGGGCAAAGTCGCGGTGATACCTGATGGCAGCGCCGAGTTTCTGGACATCGCACTTATCAAGGTTCCTGACTTCCACCACTGCATGCGGAACACCGGTGTTTACAAAACCGTACCTGAGGGCCTGTCCCTCTACCTTGATACTCCTGTTTAAACGCCAGTCCTTAGGCGAAGTCATCCACAGACACACATTATCACCCTTAACCCTGGCGCTCAGAATGCCGGCAACCGTATCTATCGTCATCTTTGCTGGAGCGGCCTTGATGTCACGCGCAAGCCTGGCTACACAGCGTGCGCCATTGCCGCACATTTCCACCTCGCCCCCGTCGGGATTGAAAAAGCGCATCCTGAAATCAGCTTTCCGTGAGGGCTGGATCAGTATGACACCCTCGCTTCCCACGCCGGTACGGCGGGAGGTTATACTGGAAATCCACCTCCTGTCCGAAACAGGAAATATTCCCCTGCGGTCATCTACCATGATAAAATCATTCGCCGCACCGTGCATCTTCCAAAACGGAATTCTCATTGCTCCCCCTTCAGCCAGTCATCAAGTATTTCCGCAATTGATTTCTTTGGAGGTACCACAGGCTTCAAAACTATTGCCGGTGGTTCTTTCTGAAGGCAGGAGAGATCCGCCAGGATCTTGAGACTCTCGTTAAGGACAACATCCTGGGCCGCAGGTTTTTCCTTGTTCACCTCGGTCCCCTCTTCTTCAGGTACAAGCTCTTTCTCCATGCTGGCCATTTCTTTCTCGGCCCTGGCAAGCTCCCTGCGTTTATTCAGATTTAACGAAACTTCCTTCATCTTGCTAATAGATTCAATGTTGCCCAGCAGCTTGAGATACGCCGCGTACTTCGGATCAGAAGCCCTGCGTTTTTCCGATCTTTCCTTGAGAACCGGAACTATGTCTTTCATATACGACACAACACTCAGGTACGACACCTGGTTTGTCACAGACCACGGAAGGGGATTCGGCATGTATTCCTCGCCAAACTCCATCTTATCAAACAAGGACGGTATGACTATGTCCGGAACGATTCCCTTGAGCTGGGTCGAGCCCCCGTTGATTCGATAGAACATGGCCTTGGTCATCTTAATCGACCCCATGTTGCCATCGCGGCTCAAATCCAGAACGCTCTGCACGGTACCCTTGCCGTGGGTTTTGGAATCCCCGATTACCACGGCGCGCCCGTAATCCTGAAGGGCGCCCGCCACAATCTCGGAGGCGGAGGCGCTGAAACGGTTGACAAGAACAACAAGGGGTCCGGCATAAACTACGGACGGGTCCCTATCACACAGAACAGTTGGCACGGCGGACCTCGAGGAACCCTCATCGGCAACCTGCACAACCGGCCCCTGGCTGATGAATAAACCGGTCATGTCAACCGCTTCCGGCAGATATCCGCCGCCATTATTGCGAAGATCGAAAATAATGCCCTCAACCCCCTGCTTCTTAAGATCCTCCAGCGCCTTTTCCACATCAGCAACCGAACTCTTGGCATCGGGGTCGGCGTACATCCGCCCCTTGATATCGGCATAGAAGATAGGCAGGGTAATGATGCCTAGCTTGCGTACGACTCCATCCTCACCTGCAGCTTTCTCAATCTTGTGTTTAGCCGAAGATTCTTCCAGCTTTACCTCGTCACGCTCAAGGTCAACGATCTTTGTCGTCGAGCCAGTGGGATCCGCGGCAGGAACAACAACCAACACCACCTTTGTACCTTTCTTACCCCTGATCAGCTTCACAATCTTCTGCAGTGGAAGGTGAAGGATATCCTTTGGCTGCTCATCAGCCTGCCCAACCGCTACGATCTTGTCCCCTGGTACAAGCCTTGTATCCCTCTTGTCCCGGTCCGCTGGACCACCGGGGATAACCCTCAGGATCTTTGCGGCGCCATCCTCGGCACTCAGCAGGGCTCCGATCCCGACAAGGGACAATTTCATGTCTATGTTAAAATCTTCCAGCGTGCTTGGAGACATGTAATCGGAATGAGGGTCATACGAGCGGGTCACTGCCAGAAAATATTTCTGCATAATCCACTCGGAATCGCAATCCTCATAAACAGTCAAGAGCTGCTTGTAGCGCGACCGCATGAACTCCGCAGGTGAAAGCGGCTTGACCTTGCTTACCCCGTTGGTGGCGCCCGGCTGTTCGGTGACCTTCTTGGGCTGCTGTTCAGACAGCTCTGTTGCCACGATCCTCTGAAGGTAATCGTTCTTTATTCTCTTGCGCCATATCTCGTTCCAGTCAGCCTCATCCTTCGGCCATGGAGCATCCTTCCGAGTCAACTCGCACGCCTCATCCTTTTCGAAATCAAAACCCTTATCCAGCAGATCGTTGACATACCGGCAGCGGTTCCTGATCCGCTCCTTGAAAACCTCGAAAACCCTGTAAGCAAAACTGATATCACCTGCCTTGAGTGCGGAACCAAGGTTAGCCTCTTCGCTTTTGAATTTCGCTATATCGGATGCCAGGAAATAGACGCGATCATAGTCGAGCGAGGCCAGGTAATTTGTCCATACCCTCGCAGAAATGAACCCTTCTACAGGCAACTGGGAAAGGTGTTCACGCGGAAGCTCCAGGGCGAGCCGTTTGGCGATCCTGATATATTCAGGCAGGGGCTGAAGAGGAGCACGCTCCGCCGATATCGAGTTCAGCGAAACAAACAACAAGAACAAAACTGCAGGAATACGAAGAAATCCACGCATGAAAGAACTCTCAGAAAAGACGCAAAAAGGGCGAGGCAAGGATTTCTTTTGTAATCTCAAAAGTCCCGCACCTCGCCCCTTTAAATCAGCTTCTTCCGCCCGCGTCTGCAGGGCAGAAAACCTGCTTATTTCCCTAATACGGCCATCTTGCAAACCTTGGCCACGCGGAACTTCACAACAGTCTTAGCCGGAATCTGTATCGATGCGCCAGTGGCAGGATTGCGGCCCAGGCGGGCTTTGCGGTTCACGAGAACCAGCTTGCCGATTCCAGGAATAACGAATGTGTTCTTGGCTTCCTTGTAAGCAAGCGTCGCCAGCTCTTCAAGTACGCGCCCCACATCTGCCTTCGACATTTCAGTCTTCTCCGCTAGTGCTGCAATCGTCTGAGTCTTGGTCACTATCGTACCCTCCCGATATGAGATTAACTGACTGTTGGTTGAAAAACCGTTTACTTTTGATTATTCATTGTCGGCCACCTTTGGGCCAAAAACAAGTGTTTTTTCAATAATTTTTCAAACTGGTGAAACAGAGCCGCTCCCGTATCTGCAGGACTGGAGGCAAAGATATTTAACTTATTTAAACTTTAATCTGAACTTCGTTACTGTATATTCTACAACCGATGAAGAAGAAGGACACTTTTGACGTAATCCTCAGCATGTGGGCAATCGTCGCAGATGCATGCGCCATGTTTGCCGGCTTCATGCTGGCCACCTGGCTGCGGTTCGACAGCGGCCTGATACAAATACGCTATGGAACCCCGCCGGAAGTTTACATGCTTTATGCCAAAGGCGCCTGCGCGGCAACAGGCATCGGCCTGGTCGTTTTCAGGATCCTCGACCTCTTCGTCCGCCCCCAGATGGGATCGTTCGCCAACAAAATCCCAAGGCTTGTGAGGGCAACGGGCATCGGCATCCTGTTCTCAACAGTGCTGGCTTTTGCCGTCAGGAACAGTATAGCCGAGTTTTCCGGCGCTGTACTCGCCATTTCATTCCTTACGGTCTCACTCCTTGTCACCCTCGAGCGCTATATCATGTTCCGGATCGAATGGAACACATCGCGCCACAGTACGGAAAGAAACAATGTACTTATCCTCGGCACGGACTCAGTGGCCGCGCAGGTACAGCGTACACTCAGGAAGGAAGTCATGTTGAGATCGCAGGTTATAGGATTCCTGCGCACCGATACCCGGGAACCCGACCCGGACATCAAGCCGGACCGTATAAAGGGAAAGGTTGAAGACCTTGAGGCTTTCATCGCGGGTAATCCCGTCGACCAGCTTATCCTTACGGATTCGAGCCTGGGCCACGAACGCATTGTCGACCTGATCATGCTGTGCGACCGCAATCTTATAACTTTCAACATGGTTCCAGACCTGTTCCGGATCATGACAAGCAGCATGGACATGCAATCCCTGAACGACATTCCCCTGCTCGGCATAGCCAAGTGGCCCCTCGACCTCTTCTGGAACCGCGCCCTGAAGAGGATGGAAGACATCATAGGCGCAACCGCGGGCCTGATCATTGCAGCCCCGGCCATCCTAATAGCCGCATTTTTCATAAAGAGAAGCTCTCCCGGGCCAATCCTGTACGTGCAGGAGCGATGCGGGGAAGACGGCAGGATTTTCAATCTTTACAAACTCCGCACCATGCCGGTTGACGCCGAAAAAGAAAGCGGACCGGTCTGGGCAGTCGAGAACGATCCGCGCCGCACAAAAGTCGGGGCGTTTCTCAGAAGGCACAATCTCGACGAACTTCCCCAGCTCTGGAACGTCCTGTCTGGCGACATGAGCCTCGTCGGTCCGCGCCCTGAACGCCCGCACTTCGTGGAAAAATTCAAGGAAGACGTTGGCCGGTACATGTGGCGGCACATTTCCAAGCCAGGCCTTACAGGCTGGGCGCAGATAAACGGGCTGCGCGGCAATACAAGCATTGAAGAGAGAATCAAGTACGACCTTTATTACCTGGAAAACTGGTCGCTTGCTTTCGATTTCAAGATACTTCTCAGGACAGTTTTTGCCAGGGAAAACGCATATTAGCATCCCGGCCGCCTTAGAGGTGCAGTTCAGCCCGTGTTAGGGGAAACAAATGGATACAAATGTAATTGATATTTTCAGGAATGTCTGCTTCTGGTCACCTTTCCTGGCATGGCTCACGGCTCAGTTCACAAAGATGATCAACGCCTTCCTCAAGACACGAAGACTGGACTTCCGCTACCTGGTAAGCACAGGCGGCATGCCCAGCGCACACTCAGCCATGGTCTCAGGGCTCGCCACGTCCGTAGGAATCAACTGCGGATTCAAATCGCCCTTATTCGCCCTTAGCCTGGCATTCGCCCTGCTAACGATGTTCGATGCCGCAACAGTACGCCGGGCCGCAGGAGAACAGGCCAGGCTTCTTAACGAAATGATCGACGAACTGTTCAAGCACCACAAGTTCTCGGAAGTCAAACTGGCCGAACTCCTGGGCCACACGCGGCTTGAGGTCTTCCTGGGAATGATAATGGGCATCCTCGTCGCAATCATCGTAAATGTCGTCGCAATAAACCTGTAACACCTGAGCGCCAGAGGGAGATCCAATGAAGACATCCATACTAGCATCAAGCGCGGCAGCAATGCTGGTCGCGTCAAACATCAGCCAGGCGGCAGCCATGGGAAAGGTAACTATTGACGCAGGCAAAACCGGAGAACCTGTATCAAAATACATATACGGACAATTCATTGAACATCTTGGGCGCTGTATCTACGGGGGGATCTGGGCGGAAATGCTCCAGGACCGCAAATTCTTCCATAGTGCCGGCGAAGGCAATTCGCCCTGGAAGGCCACAGGCCCCAAAGAAAGCGTTACGATGGCAACCGCTAATCCGTTTGTCGGAAATCATACGCCCGTGATTTCCCTTGCCGGGGACGGCAGCCGAGGCATCGCACAGCAGGACCTGGGCCTTATCAAGGGAAAAAAATACGAAGGAAGAGTCTGGCTGGCAGGAACCGAGGATGCCGGCGAAGCAAGCATCAGCCTGGTATGGGGCAGCGGAAGCCAGGACCGCCAGACCGTCACAATCAGGAAACTCAACAGGGAGTACAGGAAAACAGAATTTAAATTTACCGCCGGCGCCACCACAGACAACGGCAGGCTGGAAATCACCGCCGCCGGAAAAGGCAGCTTCCGCGTCGGAACGGTCTCCCTGATGCCTTCAGACAACATACGCGGCATGCGGGCAGACACGCTGGCACTCCTGAAGCAGCTCAATGCCCCGGTCTACCGCTGGCCTGGAGGAAATTTTGTAAGCGGGTACAACTGGAAGGACGGCATCGGGGACCGTGACCGCAGGCCTCCCCGGAAAAACCCGGCATGGACCGGCATCGAACATAACGATATGGGCCTTGATGAATTCATGGCCTTCTGCCGTGAACTTGATACAGAACCCTACATTGCAATAAACAGCGGCCTCGGCGGAGTGTCCAACGCGATCGAAGAAGTTGAATACGCGAACGCCGCGTCCAGCAACCCCATGGGCAAACTTAGGGCGCAAAACGGACATTCGCGTCCCTACAAGGTCATGTTCTGGGGAATCGGCAACGAAATGTACGGCAACTGGCAGCTGGGACATATACCGCTGGACCAGTACGTCAGGAAACACAACGAATTCGCCGAAGCCATGTTCAAGGCCGATCCGTCAATCAAAGTCGTTGGCGTTGGCGCCACCGGTGCATGGAGCGAAGGCATGATTCGGGACTGTGCCCAGTACATGGACCTGATCAGCGAACACTTCTACTGCGGCGAGAACAAGGACCTTGTCGCGCACGTCAACCAGATTCCGGAGAACATAAAGGCCAAAGCCAGGGCTCACCGTGACTACAGGAAGAGATTCAGTTCGCTCAAGGGCAGGGATATCAGGATAGCCATGGACGAATGGAATTACTGGTACGGGCCGCACGTGTTTGGAGAACTGGGCACGCGGTACTTCCTGAAGGACGCGCTCGGAATTGCGGCAGGCATCAACGAATTCGCGCGCAACAGCGACATCATCTTCATGGCCAACTACGCCCAAACCGTCAACGTCATCGGATGCATCAAGACCGACAAGACCAGCGCGGCTTTCGAATCAACCGGCCTGGTTTTCATGCTTTACAGGGTACATTTCGGCGTAATTCCCGTTGAGACCGGTAGCCCTGCGCCTCTTAACGTCATGGCCACACTCACGGAGAACCGGAAAGCCCTGGCGATATCAATTGTCAATCCAACCATGGAACAGCAGGACATCCCTGTTGAGATCTCAGGAATAAGGCTGACGGGCTCGGGAAAATGCTGGCAGATCGCCGGAAACGATCCCATGGCCTATAATGACCCGGGCAAAGAACCCAAGGTCCAGATCAAGGAAACGGCCGTCAGGGAATTCAACGGCATGCTGAAAGCAGAACCCTGCAGTGTAACGCTCTACTCGTTGAACGCCAAATGAGGCTCGGCAGGCTTACATGACATGAGTATCGGGCTTCTGCCTCCCGGCCCACCAGAAGACTCGGTATATCTAGTCCGGATATTGCATCAATATTCTGCAATATCCGCCCGAAGGGCCGATCTGGCCCCGAATTTTAGGGGCCAATCGGAATTATCCCGACTTGCGATTTGTAATAAATTCGTAAGGTCGGCTTCAGTTGACTTCTCCTTATTTCCGAAGCGAATATTGCATGAGCGTAGGCACGCTCATGCAATATTCGGACTAGGCTTTCGGAGTCTCGTTGCCTGGTCCGATGGCTTTTGTTTCTTCAGCCCTGCGTGCTTCTGCCTTTGGCGGATTAGCATCGGCCTCTGAAACAGAACTGAATCCCTCATTCTTCGCCTTGCCGAACTCGCGTATGCTCTGCCCAAGCGCACGAGCCAGTTCCGGAAGCTTCTTGCCTCCGAAAAGCAGAAGGACTATCACAAGAATTATTATAAGTTCCGGTCCGCCAATCTTGCCCATAACAAATACCCCCTGTAACTGGTAATCGGGCACGGAGTGTTCAACACTGCCCGGGATTATTCAAGGCAAATCTATCACCTCAACATGAACGTTTCAGTACGCCGGAATATTGTAATTAATGCTCTGGATGGTAGCGCTGGCCTATGAAAATGGCAGAAAGAAGCGTGAAGATATAAGCCTGGAGAAAAGCGATGAACACTTCCAGGAGGTATATCCCCAGCGCCATTATCACGCTGAGAGAGGCCAGGTAACCGAAAACAACCACCAGGCCAACCAGATTGAAAAGCACCACATGGCCGGCAAACATATTGGCGAAGAGTCGAATGGCCAGTGCGCCAGCCTTGATGAACAGCCCTATGAATTCCACCGGAAGAAGAATAAAAAGCACCCATCCCGGAATGCCATGCGGAACAAAACCCTTGAAGAAACCAGCGACTCCGTTCTTGTACATGGCGCCAAAGACCATGAAGCAAAGCGTTATTACGGCCAGGGCAAGGGTTACGCTGATGTTGCCCGTGGCAGCCGCAAAGCACGGAACAAGACCCACAAGGTTCATGGACAGTATAAAGAAAAAGAAACTGCAGAAGAGCGGCGCCATCTTTCTGCCGTCATCGGGGCCAAGATAGGCAATGGAAATGTCGTCCCTTATAAAAGACACGAAAGATTCCAGCATGTTGGTAAAACCCCTCGGCACAACAACTCCCTTGCGGTACAGCAGGCCGAAGGAAACCAGGACAAGAAAAGCCGCGAACACAAGCATCACGCCGTGCAGGGTAATAAAATCAGGAAGGGAGAATTTTACCCACGGGAAAGGCATCATCGACTGGGAGTTTTTCACATGATGCTCGATGAAAGCCTGTACGGCCTCCATTTTCATCTGCACCGTCGAAACCGCCTCCGGCAAATTCGTGCTTACCAGTACGTCGCTCATGCTCCGGGTCCACTCCTCAAATTCAGCCTGTTCAACCTGATTATTTCGGCAATCATGAAAACAAAATATCCGGCCAGGAATGCCGTAACAAACGGTTCGAACCTTACCACCGCCGACAATCTGGCGGAAAGAACAATAGCAAGAACTGCTATTGCGCGCAACAAATTGCCTGCGGTTCCCCAGGCCACAAACCTTTCATGCTTCCTCCGCATCGCGATTATGTTTATTACAAGAGCTGCAGCCGAATTGATAAGGGCAAGGCTGTACCCGGCAGCCAATTCGACGGGCATTGTGACCTTGAAGACAAGCTTAACCGCCAGCACCGAAACAAAAACACCAACAATACTGCTTATCAGCCAGGTCCGGACCGCGCCCGACACGAAGTCCGGCCCGGCGGCTCCAGGTAAACCTTTAACAGCATCGTTCTCAGCACCAGATTCTATCATTTCCCGTTCCTGTCTCCTTCAGGGGAATGGCCGGAAGGTTCATCCGCAGAATTCAAAAGCCTGATGGTCTTCCATATTTCCCACGCTCCATAAGCCAGTCCAAGTCCCATTCCGCACAACGTCCAGAAGAACTCCCCCCCGCGCTTGCGGTCGATGTAATAGCCGGCAAGGGTAAAAACCGCCATGGCAACTGCAAGGTTCGTCCCAAGCACCATTGCCTGGCCGTACTTTCCGGCCAAAGCCGCGCGCTTTTGCCCCTTGCCTTCGCCCGGCCTGCCTGCTGTTCCGGCTTCCTTCATGAGGTAGATTTATATGGACCACTCCCTGCTTGTCAAGGAACCTGGCGTAAGTCTACAATAACACAGCAATTATAAATACAAAGAAGGAGCATGCTCATGGAAAATAAGCCTTACGTCTCGCCGGATGACGTGCGCGGGACATCGAGCGAAGACCAGTTTATAAAGGACTTCCTGAAAAACAAGGAGGCACTGCAGGATGTTCCGAAATTCAGCCTCCCGTTTGTGACCATTTCCCGCGAAGCGGCCTCAGGAGGCCATCTTCTGGCCAATGTGCTGCTCTCTGATATGAACAAACAAAACGATCCGTCAGGCCTGTTCAGCGGGTGGCATATCCTGGACCGGGAACTGGCCGAAATCATAGCGCAGAACGCCGAGCTTCAGAATTCCGTGGAACAGCTTCTCCACAAGAAGTACCACTCGGAATTCAAGGATTTTATCGACAGCCTATTCACGGGGCAGTCCGACAAGTACCTGCTCCACAGGAAAACATCCCGGATCATGCATATGCTGGCCGCCGTCGGGAAAGTGATTATCGTCGGGTCCACCGCCTGCTGCATTACAAGGGACCTTAAGGCAGGAATTCACATCAGGCTTGTGGCCCCGGAAAACAAGCGGGTTGCATGGATGATGAAAAGATTCGGCATGAACAAACAGGATGCCAAGAACGCTGTCGACGAACAGGACTTGTCACAGGAAAAACTGCTGAACCAGCTCACAGGCAAAAACAGCGACTGCCCCCTGCTCTACCATGCCACATACAATACCGCCATGGTCGAGATGCAGGAAATCTCCCGTTCAATAATAAGCATGATCCGCAGCCGGGTGGCAGCCCTGGCAAAAGAAAAGAACTGACAGAGAACCATGTCAAAACCTCGAATCCTGATCCTGCGTGGAGGCGCCATTGGAGATTTCATTTCCACCCTCCCTGCTCTCCGTGCTCTCCGCGCACGGTGGCCCGAAAGCTATATCGAACTCGCGGGATATCCGCACATTGCACAACTTGCCCAGTCTGGCGGCCTAGTCGACACTGTCGTCTCCCTCGACAATGCGGAAACAGCAAAGTATTTCACGCCAGAACCGTCCATCAGCTCCCGCCATCTGGATTACATCAGGTCATTTGACCTGATTATCACGTATCTCTACGATCCCGACAGTTTCGTCCGGAACTGCCTGGTTTCCTCCGGCGCCAGGCAGGTCATCTATGGCTGCCCCATAATCCGGCAAACCCACGCCGTGGACACCCTCATGAAACCTCTCGAGGAACTGGCCATATACATGGATGGAATTGAGACTCCCCGGCTCGAACTCAAGGCCCAGTACGTAAAGAAAGGCGCCGAGCTCATTAAGAAGTTCGGCAGGAAGGTTGTTGCAATTCATCCCGGCAGCGGGAGCCCCGTGAAAAACTGGCCCCTGGCAAATTTCGTCGAGTTGTGCTCCATGTTTTCCACGAAAGGCAGTTTTACGCCGGTGTTTCTCACCGGGGAAGCCGACACTGCCATCCTGGAAGAACTCGCAGCCTTAAAGAACCAGGTTCCCGTAATTTCCGGGCATTCGCTCATAGAGATCGCCGGAATCCTCTCTCAATGCGCCGGTTATGTCGGAAACGATTCCGGAATCACGCATCTTGCCGCCGCCGTACAAATCCCGGTGGTTGCAATCTACGGACCAACCAACCCTTCAATCTGGGCCCCCCGCGGTTCGAACGCGAAAATACTGTCCGCTGGAACCCTGCAGGAAATCGACCCTCTTCACGTATTCAGGGGTTTGCAGGAAATGATATCCACCCGTAAATAGCGGTCTTGCATTGGGCAAAGCTATCCAATAAATTACCCCTGTTTGCGCATGGTGCGCAGACAAACAAGAAGGAGCAGTGCAAATGAAAAAAGGTTATGTTACAGGCGTGGTGGCAGTATTGTGCATGGGGTTGGCCGGCATGCTGAATGCCGAGGAAGCCGCCAAGACCACCATGGAAAACATGCAGATTGCTTTCAACGGCGAATCCAATGCAAAGGCCAGGTACGAGGCTTTCGCAACGAAAGCCGACGAAGAAGGCTACAAGTCTGTCGCAACTCTCTTCCGCGCTGCGGCAAAATCCGAAGGACTCCATGCGGCCAAGCACGAAGCAGCCATTAAAAAAGGCGGCGGCGAAGCCAAGGCAACGATTGAAAAAGCCGACGTCAAATCCACAAAGGAGAATCTTGAGGCGGCATTGAAGGGCGAGACCGCCGAAAAGGACAAGATGTATCCGGAGATGATCAAGAAGGCAGAGGCCGACAAGAATACCCCGGCACTGTATTCCTTCAAAGGCGCGCTGGCTGCCGAGAAGATGCACGCCCAGTACTTTGAACAGGCTTTGAAGGACCTTGACGCGTGGAAAGCTGCCGGCAAGGAATTCTACGTCTGCCAGATCTGCGGCTACACGGTCATGGGCAAGGTACCGGCAAAATGCCCGGTTTGCGCCGCACCAAAAGAAAAGTTTGAACTGGTGAAGTAGTTCTTTCCATCAGAAAGTCCGCTGTCTGGCCCGAGGCAACTCGGGCCAGGCTTTAAGGTAAGGTGAGGGTGCTTCCTCTCTTATGAAAAAGTTCTTACTCATTCTCCTGCTGATCAGCCAGCTTCTGATCATCCTCTGTTTCTGGGCGTGGAACCACATACATCACCCGCTGGGCAATCTCCTTACTGGTGATATAGTCGGTAAATTGCTTGCGTGGGGCCGCCTTGCAGGACTGCTTGCGGCCTTTGCCATTTTGTTCCAGCTTATACTTGTCGGACGTGTCAGGTGGGCGGAACAGTCCTTCGGCATGGACCGCCTAACCCGCCTCCACCACATCACTGGTTTCTCGCTTCTAATCCTTCTGATCGCACACCCAATCATGCTTGCCTGGGGCCATTCCATGCAGGCCGGAATAACCCCTTTTGCCCAGTATGCGGATTTCATCAAGACATGGGAAGATGTGCTGGCGGCACAGATCGGATTTGACCTTACGATTGTTGCTGTTCTTGTTTCCGTGTTTGTTCTCCTGAAAAGACTCCGCTACGAAACATGGTACGCCACGCACCTGGTGCTCTACCTGGCTTTTGCCCTCGCGTTCGCCCACCAACTGGCCGTCGGCAGCGACTTTACCGACAACAAATGGTTCAAGACCTACTGGTACCTTCTCTATGCGTTTGTGCTACTTAATCTGGTCGCTTACCGCTTTATCAAACCAATGGCAGCATTCTTCCGCCACCGCTTTTCAGTGTCAAAGCTTGTGCCGGAGCCTGGTGATGTAACTTCAGTTTATATCGAAGGAAAGGATATGGATTCTTTTCCCGTGAAAGCCGGCCAGTTCATGATCGTCCGCTTCCTGGCAAAGGGGTTCCGCTGGGAGGCTCATCCTTTTTCGATGTCGATGTTTCCCGACGGAAAGCAAGTCAGGCTGACAATAAAACGGCTGGGTGACTTTACCCGCCGGATACCGGACCTGAAACCGGGTACACCTGTTCTCATTGACGGGCCGCACGGCGTTTTCACTTCAGCGGGCTGTTCATCATCCAAAGTCCTGATGATCGCCGGGGGCATTGGCATCACCCCTATCCGTTCTCTTGCCGAAGAAATGATCGCGACCGGGCGCGATGTGATCCTGATTTACGGCAACCGCAACAGTCCTTTGATCGTTTTCAGGAAGGAACTGGAAGCCCTTGCCGCAAGGTCCGGTAACAGGCTGAAGATTTTTCATGTCATGAGCGATGATCCTTCCTGGCAGGGTGAGAAAGGACGGGTTGACCGCGACCTGATCACGCGGCTTGTTCCCGACCTGCCAGAACGCGATGTTTACCTGTGCGGCCCGCCGGTAATGATGAAACTTGTCCGGACAACCCTTACCGGCATGGGCGTAGCGTCTTCGCGAATCCACTCTGAACGCTTCTCCCTCTAGCCCGCTGGCTAACCCGGATATACCCCAACCTGTTCCGTGATTTGCTTCCTGCTTGCCACTCCGTTATTGAATATATAAAGTAATTTAGACGGACATCCGCCTAATTGATCCAGGCAGATATCCGTCCAGCAACATGTTATGCTTAAAGAAATGAATAATGCACTGTGCGATCCTGCCGGAATCACTCCTGAACAGAAGGAGGTCAACGACAGGGAGTGGCGTTCGCCAGAGAACTGGCGTGGAGGAATCTTTCCTGCCTATGCCAGCCCACTCGATTCGAGGCCCTTCGTTCCCGCCCGAATGTTCAAGCCGAAGACTCCAGATGACCTCCGCTGGGTTCAGGTTCTCTGTACTCAAACATCAAATGGAGCCCATCGCACAGGTCGCATCTGGACATTCCTGGGAAGGGCGGTTGTTCTCATTCTGGCACTGATCTGGTTGGGGCTAATGGTTATGATGTATTGGAAGAAATACGGAGCATAACAAGGCAATCCATGTTATTGCCGCATAGCCCGGCAAAACATGATTGTACACGTTGGCTTTGAAAGGAAAAATGAAAAGAATATTGATATCAGGATTCGTAATCCTCGCAGTTGGAACAGTAATTCTGGCTTTGACAGGTTGTGCCTGCACTCGCATCAAGCAACTTTCCGGAGACGAATTCCAGAAACAGGCACAGCAATGCAATCTGGTGGAAAGTTTTCAATGGACAAGTTATGTCGGAACATCCCATCAAAATGCCTATCTCGAATACGGACATCCTGCCTTCATCGGGAAAGGAATGAGAACCACCGTATTTTGGACACCGTTATCGGAATTGCCAAGCAACTTGGTGGCTCAAATTAAGGCAGGAGCACCACCTTGGACAAATTGGACAGATAAGATTAAGACAAAATAAGCCAACAAGGGTATGGAACTGTACTCGGCAACCCAGGGTTGCCTCGACGCTCATGCCAGGCGTTAGGCTTCAGAATTAAGAAGATTTATGCAACGCAAGGCGTGATGGCAGGGGGAATCATGCAGTCGCCGGAAAACTCAACAATGCCTGAATCGGGTAAAGCGAAAAGAATTGAAACTCCGGCCCTTCGACCTCGCTCAGGACAGGAAACAACATTTTGGCGTGGATTTTTTTCGTTGTAAATGCATGAGATTCGGTAGTTAGCAACAAAGTTCGGACGTCTGAACTTTTCGGTGCCGATATGAATTGAACAGCAAGAGAAAAGAGCCTGAACTTGAAAGTATAGAAGAAATGAAGACCATCAGGAAATGAGCTGGGAGATTGAGAGGAAGTTATGGTTACAAAAGAACAACAAATCCGGAGAATCCGCATTGTACTGGCAGTGTTTATTACGGGCCTGGTCCTAAGCGGGCTCACCGCATTTCCGCTGGTAAGTGAGGTTAACTTTCTTGTGTCAATATTGCCCGACGCACAACAGTCAAATCCGTCCACCTTCACGTCATGGATCCTAAAGGTCCACGATGCCTTGAGCTGCATAACAAAGGAATATCCGTTTATTCCATACGGAACCGACTGGCTTGCATTTGCTCACCTGGTCATAGCAATCGCATTCATCGGACCATGGAGAGATCCGGTCAAGAACGTCTGGGTTATAGACTTTGGACTTATTACCTGTGTTGCGGTTATACCGCTGGCAATGATTGCCGGACATTTCCGGGAGATTCCAATCTGGTGGCGGCTAATCGACTGTTCGTTCGGAGTCTTCGGAGCTGTCCCCCTGCTCCTTGCCAGAAGAATGATTACGACACTGGAAAAGATTACCGGACCATGAACCGGAAAGGTTTCACGGCGTTCCGCCCCCGGCTTCTGGATTCTTCTCACTCAGTACTTGAAACAGCTTCCGCCGATGTATTCGCGCAGGATGGAGTTATGAGGGACGTCGCGAGTCCCTGTCGGAAGGAAATTGAGGAGGAATTCCGATAACCGCCTTGCCTCGGCGTATTCCTGGTTGGCAGGCTTGATTTCCATCAACAGGGGTTCAACAAGAGGCTTCAGCACTGCCAGTTCATAGTCCAGGGCTGAATTGAACGTGGCATCTGCCTCACGCTGGAAAGGAAATATCCATGTCTTTTCGCCGCGCCTGACGGACGGCCACAACTGGATCGTTTCAATCGCCGGATGCCCCCTGAACTTGTTGTCCCTGACCATTCTCCTCATAAGCCTGTTGTCAGTGGTGGATATCCTGTTATTCGAATCGAGGTTGAGCTGGGTCAGCGCACTGACATAAATCTTAAACTTGTTTTCCTGAGGAACCATGTGGGTCAGCCGCGGGTTCAGGCCGTGTATTCCCTCTATGATGACGATCTGGTCGTCGGCAATCTGCACCTTCTCTCCGCGGTATTCGCGGCGCTTCTCCTCAAAATTGAAATATGGAAGTTCGACCTGCCCGCCCTTGACCAGCGTCAGAAGGTCCCTGTTGAACAACTCCAGGTCAACTGCCTCGATGTGTTCATAATCAAGGCTTCCATTCTCATCTTTCGGGTTCTTTTCCGGTCCGACAAAATACGAGTCGGTGGAAATCGTCACCGGCCTCAGGCCATTGGCATTCAGATGTGTCGTCAGCCTCTTTGCAAAAGTCGTCTTCCCGGAAGCCGAGGGACCCGACACAAGCACAAGCTTGATTGACTTTCGCCCGGCAACAATGGTCTCGGCAATCCTGGTGACTTTTTCCTCGTGAAGGGCCTCGGCAGTCATGATGAAGCCCTCTATTTCGCCTTTCGCCACAATCTCGTTAAGCGAGCCTGCCATGTTTACGCCGAGCACACGCCCCCACTGCTTGTGCTCCTGGAATATCTGGAAGAGCTGGGGCTGGTCATCGAAAGGCGGCAGCGTCATGGGATCGGACCGGTCAGGAAGGTGAAGCACAAAACCGGGCTTGTAATGAATCAGCTCGAACAGTTTCAACACCCCGGTATTGGGCACACGCGGACCATGCGCAAGATCGGAAAATCCATCGCAGCAGTGAAGAACAATGTGCGGCGGGTTCCGGTATTTCAGAAGATTAAGCCTGTCCTGCAGTCCGGCTTCCTCAAAGGCTTTGACTGCCTCGGTAAACGAGACCTTACAGCGCTCGATCGTAATTTCCCTGCTCACGATCTCGCGCATCCTGGCTTCGATCGTCTTCAGTTCATCAACGGTAATGCCCTCAGGACTGGAGGCATTCCGGCGGAAACTGCAGTAGAGTCCCAGGCCAAATGAATGCTCCACCGCAAAGGTTGCGGACGGAAAGACATCACGTATTGCCTTGGCCAGGAGGAAGCAGAGCGAGTTCCTGTAAATACGCCAGCCATGCGGGTCGGCCATTGTCAGGAATTTGACCTCGCAGTTTACAGAAAGAGGATAAGAAAGCGATGAAAGGTCATTGTTTACCATCGCCCCAATATACGGGAGCCCTGAAGGTTCCGCATTACCTTCTATGAGGGAACCGACCACAGTGCCCACGGGATATTCCGAGCATTTCCCGTTCTGAAAAGTTACGTTTATGGTGGCTGTCATCCCAAGCATCTCCAATGCAAAAAACAATAGAGATTGCCGCGTGTAACGTCAAGAAATGCCTTGGCAATACCTTTTCGGGGCAAATTAGCCTGAAGTATGAAAGAACGGATAAGGCTGGACTGCCTGATAGCGCAAGCCTATAATGTGCCGAATAAGGCTGGCACTTCCCGCCTTTGGTATTAAAGAATACCGGGAGGATTCAGATGAGAAACTGTTTATTGATTCTGCTGGAACTTATACTCGCCTTCAACACCGCCGCCGAAGAAGAACAGTCAAAGAAGGAACAGCCGCTCAAACTGGCGGCAGAGCTTGCGGATGGTTCCAGGATTGTCGGTCTTCCGGAAATAACTTCGATCAGAGTCCGGACATCATTTGCCGACCTCAATATCCCCCTGAAACTGGTACAGGACCTGTCCTTCGATGGAGGGAAGGAAACCTGCGTAATTAACCTGAACAACGGTGACACGGTTACCGGGACGCTGAACCTGAAATCGTTCGGCCTTGGCACGTTATTCGGCCAGGTAACGGTTCCGCTCACGGCATTAAAGAACTTTTCCGTTTTCAGCGGCGAGAAAGATGCAGGCCTTATCCTGTACTATAACTTTGATGATGACCGGGATGGAAAGGTATCCGACAGGAGCGGGCGCGGACACCAGGGAATTATATCGGGAAACGTTCTCTACGAGAAATCATTCAAGGGCAAAGCCGCACGGTTCACTGCGCCGAACTCCTATATCATGTGCCCTGACAAGGAACTGAACCTCAACGGGTGGAAACATGTAACCGTTTCGGCGTGGGTCTGCTTCCGCGCATTTACATCCTACAGTTGTGTAGTCAGCAGGGGCGAGGTAACCGGAGAAAGGTCAGGCGGTATCGCGATGTTTGCCGGCGGGCCAATCGGAGCTAAGTGGAGGAACAATGTTTTCAGGATCATCGACGGCGACCAGGCGGTTGATGCCAGCGGAAGCGGCTTTGACAGGGAGAAAGGCGGACATCCGACGCCGGGAAGATGGTACCATATGGCAGGAACTTACGACGGGAAGAAGATAGCACTTTATATCGACGGTGAATTGGCAGCCAGCCGTGACGTTCCGAATCCGGAGCGGGGAATTACCGACAGCCCGGAAACAAAACTTGTTATCGGGACAGACGGAATGCAGAGCCGCATTATATCCTGGACGGACGTCTACTTCGGAGGCCTGATTGATGAAATACGCATGTACAACCGGACATTGTCAAAAGAACAGATCCGGGCATTGTACAAGGAAAGCTCAAACGCCGCCAACACTTCAAGCAGTTCATCCCCTCCGCCAGACGAACCGCGTGCCATTGAATAAAGCTTTCCTGCCGTATTGAAAGCAAACCTGGAGCGGAAGGCCAGCCGCCTCATTAAGACCGGCATGGGCTAGGACGCCTCCCTCTGGACTCTTCCGGCGCGGTCACGGATCATTTCGATTATAGCGCGGGAAATTTCGTGCATTTCGACCCTTGAAGTGTTCCACACGGCATCATACAGGAGCGGATCTTCAACGTTCCTGTCGAAGAACTTGCTTATGAATTTCTTCTGGGCCGCATCCTGCTCGGCAATAGCCTCCTGCGCCTCAATCTTATTCATTCCGAAACGCTTCATCATCCAGACCATACGCCTTGCTTCCGGCGCCACAAGGCGCACGTGAATGCCAGCTTTCAGCCCCCTCGTTATGCAGCAGGCGTTTGCGCACACGATGATCACCTTGCCAACGGCCGCAAGCATATGGACGACCTTGCACGTCATCCTGTGAATCATATATTTCTCGGAGCTGCCAGTAAAAAGGCTGTCCATGTAATCCCTGAATTCGGAGTGATACTTCTCACGGAGAAGCTGTTTGACGGCCTCATGCATCTGCACGTTCTGCGCAAGCGTTTCGCAGAGCTGCCGGTCAAAAACGTGCCAGTCTTTGAAAAGCCCGCCAGGATCATTCTGCCGGCTCATGTCGGACAAAAGAACTTGCGAAAGAAGATGTCCCCCGGCAGATGACTGCCTTGAAATGGTTATAAAGGGTATGCCTGATTCATGGACGTACTGCCCGATTTCCTTGTTTTCCAGGAAGCTCCCAATCAACTTGCTCTCAGAGGCATCACCCCTGATGTTTCGAGGAGATATGTATTGTGTATTATCCATAAAGCACCTCTCTCCAGTACTATAATACACCTCTTTGAGGTTTCCGGACAAGCAAAGAGTTCTGCTCAAGAATAGAACAGGCCCCCCTCTTCCACGTCATCTTGCGCCTCGCGGGACAAGCGGCTGGCCCGGCCAAAGAACCGCCGCCATGGCACAAGTCTTTGATTACCAACGCCCCGGCCTTCCCGTCCCTGTGGGCCAAGGGTGACTCTGCTTTCAATATTCATTGGATATCACAACTCGAAGTGTTAGCCTGTCTCATGCTTTCGCGGTACCATTTTTATCTTGTCGGCAGTCTTTTCGCTGCATTGTCGGCAGCGGATGCACAGGAAAGCACAAACAGCCTGGAGACGGTCGGCAGCGGCATTGTTGATTTGGGAACATACCGCGCCCGCGATGTAAAAACCGCTGATTTCAAAATAAGGAATTCCGGCAAGAACACAGTCAGGATAGTAAAGACACATGTAACCTGCGGCTGCGCCACGGCAACATGCGACAAAACGGAACTCAAACCCGGCGAGACAGCCGGCATCCGGATCACCACGCTCCCGAATTCAATGTACGGGAAATTCGACAAGCAGATGTTTGTCGAAAACACGGGCGATAACAACCGCTTTCTCGGCCTGAAAATAAAAGGAACAGCCGTTCCGCTTTTTGAAGTCAAGCCCGGCGATTACCTCTATGCCGGCCGCATTGACACAAACATGGAATGGTCACAGTCATTCGAGATCGTACCGACCGAACAAGGCGTAAAACTCGGGGAACCGGACATAAAGTTTAACCAACCCGTGGAAGCAAAGCTGACAGCTATCTCCAACGGGGATAATTCCAGTTACAGGCTTGAAGTCAGGCTTCTGCCCGTAATGAAGGCCGGCGAGTTCCACGGCTCCGTCAATCTCCCGGTAATCAGCCCTGCCAGCCAGCCCCCTCTCGCCCTGGGCATCTCCGGAAAGATCGGCCCGGAACTGATCGCAGTCCCGGGCACTTTCAGGTTTCCGGCTTCGGACAAGGAACTTACCCGTACATTCCAGCTGAGAATCCTGGGTGATCCAGTCGCCAGACTTGATCCGCAGCAAATCTTTCTTCCCGCTGAGAAAGGTATATCATGTACAGTGAAACAGGCAGAAGACGGCAGGAACATTACCGTGACGGCCAGGTTCAGTCCCCAGTTTACAAGGCTCCTCCAGTCGAACGGCAAAACAGATATCCGCTTCTCGCTTCCAGGCATACTGCCCGCGCGAGTCAACTGCATCCCCGAGAAATAGGCATCACAGGTAACCAGGATACTACACTTTACACTAGTTGAGTTTTAAAGATTTTGAAGTGGCGCGTTACCCATTCGCTGGGTGGCACCAGATTAGTGACTGGATCAAGTATATCAGCCTTGTACGGCCAATCCTTATACCCATGATGGAGGCTGGTATTAGCGTAAGTAAGGATATAGTCAAATCATTCTATAAATACGTTACGACTTCAATCTTCACTTCTTTCTCAACGATCAATTGCACCGGACCGAGAAGGCCGGCTTTGAGCAACGGAGCGTCAGGCTTGAAGTAATTATAGGTCACAAAACATTTGCGCCCCTGGGACGGCCGCGGCTGGTTCTTCACAAACCAGTCCGGATAGGTTTTCAGACAACGCCCGCCAAAGTCATGAAAACTCTCCCATTCGTCCCACTTGCAGTCTTCAGGCTCCTGTTCATCGCCAATCAGACGATTGGCCCACGTGTTGGTCACCCTTATCTCAACCTTATTCGCGCCGGCTTTAAGTGCAGAAGTTACATCAACGCGGAAGGGCGCATACCAGACCACAGCAAGCGAACGACCATTTATTCTGACGTCAGCCATCTCGTGCACCGCGCCAAGATCGAGAACATAGCGCTGTCCTGGGTGTATCTTTTCGATTTGAATCTCTTTCCTGTACGTCGCTGTGCCGGAAAAATATTTGATAGTCCTGTCGGCATTCTCGCTCCAGGATTGCAATTCAGGGAATGTTATCTGGGCTGGTGCACCGAGCCCCGGCGCAAACTCAACCTGCCACGCCCCGGCAACAGGAATTGGAGCATTGGCTTCAATCGCAAATGGCGCACGCTTGCCGGAAGCATAAACGACTTCACCACGACAGGCCCCGGAACTGCGCACTACAACATGACCGGCCTTATCTGCCTCGACAGAATATGAGGCTGCCGCTTTGTCAGCCGCGACAATCTCAACCGCGTGATCGGCAGGCGCTGGATTCCTGAAAACAACAAACACCGACTGGCGCCCATTGAGGCGCAACGGGAGTTCAGCGCGGCCGGAAACGCTTTTCCAGACGGCAGCAGGCCGGATTGATCCGTCTTCAGCTTGCCACAGTTCCGGCTGCTTGCCTGTTACACGGAAGGATGCGGTGAACTCGCGAGATTTATCACTCACATTAGCCAGAAAAAAAATATCAGTTTCGCCATCTTTCCGCGCCGTTGTACGAATGTCCGTTCCGGCGATTGTGACAGGCGGCATGATGTCAACAGGCCTGGCGAGAATGTTAGTGCTGCCCCAGAGTTCCTCGCCGATTTTCCGAACCTCGGCGTCTGCTGCCGGGTAACCGGCGAGACTCGGAGAGCGCACAGGTTTCGGCCCTGCAATAAGTCCACCAGATGCCACGAGCACCTTCAATGCCCGGGCGACTTCTGGCAGCATCGCATCAGTGGATGGCAGCTGGAGATATGCATAACGCCTGCCGCTCGGCAGCACGATTACGCCGTCCTTGACGCGCACTTCGCCGTTTACCAGCGCTGCGGCCGGAATGGCATCGGCGTCGGAAGACGGACGATCGAGAGCAAGGTAATCCGCGACACCCTCGCCGCGCTGGAGCAAAGCCTGAACACGAGCAAGGTATGCAAAATATGCTTTGCCCGGCTCGAACCATGTCTGCTTGCGACTGAAATGTGTACCCCACCAGCCCATACCGATACCTGGTTTATATTTTTCATCAAAAGGCTGATGAACCCAGTGATGCAGAACCAGGCGGTTGACACCGCTGGCGTATGTGCCGTCGCCGCAGACTTTCAAATAGGCCGGGGTCTCGCTCCAACGGCTGTTTGGCGGCATGCCGGTAAACGATTCTGCGCCAATGACACGGTGTCCTGCCGCACGGCCTGCAGCCACAATGGAATAATTAATTCCGCCCTGTCCACCTGTCCAGAATTCACCCATTGGAACATCTGCCAATGCCGATCCCGCAGTCATGTCAAACGTGCCACCGTAAGGTTCCCATTGAAACGTCAGACCTGCCTCTTGGATCTCCCTGGCGCCGGTGCGGAAGCCTTCAAAAAACAGCGTCCTGATCACGTCACGGTAATCCCACTCAAAGCGGGTACTCTTGTCAGCATCGGCAACAATGCGTGCCTCTTCTTTCCTGCCCTCTGTGACAACATGGTTCATAGTCATCAACCACGGCAGTGGATCGTATTCTTTCAGCCGCTTGAATTCCTCACGGAAGCCGGAGGTCCAGTTCTGATCGCCGGCTTCATAGCTATCGACAAGAATATGGCGGAAGCTTTTGCCAACGAGACGGCCAAGATTCTGTTTGAGCGGTTCAATCACCTGCTGCCAGTGATAATGGTTCTGTTCAACCGACATCTTATCCACTTCAAACGACTTGTTGATCAGGTCGTCCGGGACCGGACTCGATTGATGGCCTGCGAAAGCAGAGCCGAGGCGATAGACATTCCATGAGCCTGCTGGAGCATCCCACACGAGATGACCCTTCGCGTCCATTTTATTACTCAGGTCGATTATTTTATCCAGCGGAATGATGCCTTCGGAAGGCACGGCGAAGACCCCGATATCAACAAAATGTTTGCCTGACAAAGGCAAATCAAGCTCGACCTGCTTCCCGCCCTCAACCAGTTGCATTTTGCGAACCAGCCGTTGCATTCCATTTGTGGGCCCGATCCACGGGCCACCAGTCGTCGCATATCCAGGACAGTTATGCATTCCCAGTTCAAGTCCCAGCCGATTGGCCTCCGATGCGGCGTGCTTAAAAAGTTCCCACCATTTAGGACTGCGGTAGGTGATTTCAGGCCAGGGACAATTAAGCGTCGGTTTTGCGCCAACAGTCGTCGACGAGGTAATGTTAAAAATAGTCGCGCCGCCGATGCCGGCTTCCTTCATCGCTTCAAGATCCAGGGTAATACCTTCTTTGCTGATGTTGGGCCCCATCCAGTGCCACCACACGTAGGGTCGAACAGCAACAGGCGGATTCTTGAAATCTTTCTCAATTGAAGACGCATTAGCATCCTGCAGCAGTGCATATGAACATGCCGCAACTATCAACACTATTACCGTTTTCTTCATTTATTGTTCCTTTCAAGTTTGCACTACCACCCTCACCGGTCGGCTATGATGGTTCATAATCGTAATCATGCTCGAAGACCAAAAGATTACGAGCACGAGCAATATGGTACACTTGCCCAACAGCTAATGACACAAATCATCCATTGCCCTATTTCCTTGAACCAATCTCCACCCCATAGAACGAGAGGGCGGCAATTCCGTTTACGCCGTAGACCAGGTTGGTGTTGTCACGCCAGTATTGATCCACAACGTAGGCAATCGTCTTGCTCGTCTCGGCACCGGTCACCTGCAGTTTAATCACATTACCCTTCACGGTGCCTGAGGTAACTTTGCCAACCACACGATCCAGGCAGAAGTTTGTGACGGCCGCATTGTTCCAGACCATAGCCTGATCGTACACCAGCGCAATCTCATCACGTTTATTCCCTGTAAAATAGGCTTCCTGCAGATTCGGCGCCGAGACAGCCATCTTCGGCTTAAACCCGTAATTATCCCTCGCCACCAGCGGAGCCATTGCCAGACCCATACGGGTGTAATCGTCTACAGTAAAATGGCACGCATAACCGGAAGGGAAAGCCAGTGTGGACATGAGGCTCATGTTCGAAAACAGGCGCGGCAGTGTCCGCTGAATCTCCCGCACCATATCACTGGTGAAAGTGCCGCTTGTCCCGCAGCCTGAACCATAAATCTGGTAAACATAATAATATTTCAGGTTGGGCATGTCCTCTTTCCAGGCTGCCGCCAGATCGATAAAGTTCTGGCGATAGTATTTATAATTCCCGTCACCGGTCGGCCCCCAGTTGGAACGGTCGGCTTCACCCTGATGCCACAAAACACCACGAATACCATGCGTCAACTTCGCCGCCACCACCCGCGTCTGGAGTCTTCCGTAAATAGAATAGGCTTTGTTGTTGGTATTGCAATGATCGGACGGATCAGGCAGATGCTGGTGGATCATTGTTCCCCCGACGGCTCCGTTTAAAATGCAAACCGGAATCTTGTAATCCGTCACCAGATTACTGGCCAGGGCCATCCCCCAGCACCCGATAAAGTTCACCCAGTTACGACAGTTTGCAGTTCTGTTACTAATCGTGGCATTACCCCAGCCGCCGCTCTTCGTGTCACCGCCGGATTCGCCACCGCTTCCATAAGTTCGAATCCAATCACTGCTGTACCTGACAAGAGAATTGCTGGTTTCGTTACGATAATTATACGCCACGGCATTGGACTGGCCTTGAATGATGTAGGCATCCCCGCACACCAGGTTGGTTACCGTATTCAGGACGGCCTCCTGGCTCCCGGTCTTTGATCCGAACTCCACCTTGTACTTGATCAACCCCGCCTTAAGTTTAAGCGAGAACGCATAAGATTTATCAGCATTGAGCTTCTGGCTTTCTGTCTTGATAAGCTTGTCATCGGCATACAACTTGAGGAACACAGCATCTGCCGTATTGCTGAGCGTGCCGTTGTAATAAAGAGTGCCTTCGTCCTTATCGTCACGGGCATAGAACTGGTTATCCACAGGTTTCTCGTCTTTATCCGGTACACGCTCCACCCACGCATCTCGTTTCGGCTCAACAGTCTTAATCGACTTTGTTGCCAGGCATTCCGAGCCTCCGTTATTTATTGCCACTTTTACGGTGATGGAACCGGAACATTGCGACCGCTTAAGGATAAGCCGGTCAGGGGCAACTTGCTTAATTACTGCACCGCCCGAAACCGTCCATTCGTAATGTAATTCTCCAGAGCCCTTCTCCTTCATGGCCTTGAGATTGCTGATTTCCGGAACGACTTCTATCGTATCCCTGCCATTCCATTTCGACGGAGCCTTGAGTGTAAATACCGGATCCGGAATATCTTCTTTCACCACCACCGGTATATCTTTTGTCTTTACCCCATCGGGATAGACCGCCTTGAACTGGAGAATACACGGGGTATCGGCCACGACACGCCCGGCGGACAGTTCGTAACTCAACCGGTCCACAGCAACAACGGTGTCCACCCCATCCTTCTTGATCACCCAGAAAACCTTCCGTGCACCGCCGGCCTTTGCAGTAACTTTGATGCTTTTACCTTCCTGTATATCAATCTTCTTTTCTGAAACAGAGAAGTCGGCTCCAGGCGAGGCAAGTGTGCCCACCACCGTCTGCAGAAGCTTCTGGTTCTCGTATTGCAGCTTTGCCCAGTAGGGTGAACGGGCAATCTTGGAAACGCGTACCTCGTCCATTTCGCCGCCAAACTCGCGTCCACCGATCTTCACCTCCGCAGGAGTTTTGATCCTCAATAGAACCTTGTCATCTGTCATGTAACCATCAAGACTGCCGTTAATGTAGATTCGCGCATCACCTTTCTTAAAGACATAGAGCACATGAATCCATTGTGACAACGAAAGTTGACTTTCATTTCTGATTCCTGCAGGGGAATACCAGCAATCGGCTTTGATTTGCGGAGGACGGTCCAAGACCAGTTTCACTATACTGAACTGGTTGGGAAAACCCCACCCGAGAAGCGCTCCTCCATTCAGGTCATCAATCCTGACCCAGAATTCAGAAGAATGCGGATCATTGCCTACAGGATAGGTCATAACATTTGTTCCGCAGTCGATTCCTTTGCCTTGGTAAAAATGCCTGGCTTTACCAATTATGCCGTCACTAGAAGTGGTGCCTTGATCCTTTGAATCAACCGTACCGACTTCATCCTTCACCGGATCGCTCATATGCCAGACGCTGAGATAACCATTGGATTCATTAAAGACAGCCTTCCCGCTCGACTCGCTGGCGGCATCTGCTTTCCCCCAGAACATTTTAAACTCCTGCAGGGCATTTCCCTTGATCACAGGGATCCGAACCCAGACGCTCGCTGCTCCAGCTGCCGCATCCCAGTCATCAATCTGATAAGCCAAAGGCTTGCCGTCGGCAGAAAAGCGGATATCCTCTCCATTCGCTTTCGCCTGCTTGAAATCAAACCATTCCTTATTCAGCCTAACCAGCAGAGGAAACCCCTCTTCCGAAGCCGTTGCCGGCAGATTCGCACCTTCGGGTGTTGTCAGGATGCAGAGCGCTCCTGAATGCTGCCAGCCGTCATACTGCGCCGGAGCGTTTGAAAGAACTCCAAGGAACACCAGTACGCTTACTATCAGTCGCTTTATCATTTGATTTCTCCTATGTTATTTAAGGTTTAGACACAATAATTATGTTACTTTTCAACCACGGATTTCACGGGTAACAAATCCTCAAAGCCCGCAACATTACATCTTCGTTCTCCACTACCCCCGTAATTCAGTACTATCACTTCAATATATGCCGGACTGCTCATCGCTTTGCCCTGATGCGATAGAATGATGATGCTGAGTTGCTTGCCGGAGCAAGGTTTATGCTTCCTGATATCGCTGTGGGAGGCGCATTGGTGTAAAGTGGAACCCAGGAATGTTCCACCAGGCTGGTGCACTGTTCGATATACTGAGTTGCCCAAACACCGCCCTGCCAGTTAATAGTGAGGTTTGAACCGGTAAACATCATGTTTGTAATTGCCAGCACCGAACTCTTATTGGTCGGATCGGTGTCGGCAAGGTACTCCTGCCACGCAGGTATTCCATCACCGTCCTCCCAAAGGGCGCCGGCATCGTTCATGGAAAGGTTGTATTTGGCCAGCCACCAGTGCGGAGTATTGTTGGTTGCGAGATTTGCACTGAAACCTGCTGTAATCGACCGCGGCCCTGTCATCCACGCGATAAGCTGATTGGCATTGGTCGCACACCCGTTGGTGTCCCCACCCCAGCCGGTAAAGTGGTAGTAATTTGATGCGGTTGCCGTTACGATTACATTCGAACCGCGGCCATAGAAGTCACTCACACGGTCCACCGTACCCGAGCCATTCGCCGTCAGCGTCAGCATGTAGTTAGTTGTCCACTGCCAGGTAAGGGTCGCGTCGTTGGTTAAAACAATAGTCACATTCGTGGGGCTCACCTGCGTGAAACTGTTGCCAGCCACCGTCGCTGCCGCGCATACGTACTGTGTGCCGGAGCCCACAAAAACCGGCGTGCCTGCGATCGTGCAGGACTGGGTGGACTGGTTGCCAAAGAAGTTTGTGCCCCTTGCCGGCGTTGACGTTCCGAAGGCGGTATTGACGATCAGCTTCCTTAACGGACCCAGCGGATAGGAAGTAAAATCGCTCTCTGAAAAAGCTTCCGGCAAGCCGGTACCGAGTGACAGTCCTACCAGGCCGTCTGTGGCATCAATCTTCAGGTAAGTGAGCCTGATTACGCCGTTGAAGAACAGCTCGATCTGGAAGTTGTTGGTGTTTGGTGGGTCGGAATATTCATATTCAGTAACGTTTTCGTAAGTCACCACCACCCGGTCGACTAGCTGTTTCCTCGAAACCAGTGAAGGACCCGTGCCATCAAGATCATCAAACAGGGCGGATACCCGAGGCAGGGAAAAGTGTACCTCAAGCGATTCTTCCCAGGATCCATCGGCGGATCCAAACGTGATATATCCATCGGCGTGCACGTACATCGAGGTGTATGATATTCCGTAGAGCAAGACCTGTGCGCCACCGCTCAATACAACCTGCTCGCTGCCTCCATCGTAATCCCCGCCTAGTGATAGTTCCATTCCACCTGCGGGATCTGTGGGAAAAGAGGAAACAGCCTGCCGCGTTGCAACATAGTAGGCGGGAGATCCGTTTGGTGTGAAAGTGAAAGACTGATAGGCAAGGTCGTTGTCTCCAGCACTAAAAAGCTCGGTGAAGTTATCAACCTGCACTCCCAGAGTTATCCGGCGGATTTGATCCTCAGCCTGACCCTGGCTGTTGGTAAAGCGGAGGGTATCGTAGTAGATGCCGCCGGCAAGAACATTTGCGGCGCTGTTGATCGTACCGGTCACGCTCACGCAGGAGTGCCCGGCGAGCGTGCCGCCGGACGGCGAAACGGTAAACCAGGTTTGCGTGTTGGCAACCGCCCATACGAACGACGAACCACTGAAGTTGGTAACGACATACACCACCGAAGAGGGAGAGAACGGCCCTCCTCCCGTCCCGGTCGAAGTAATGCCTGTTGACGGCGAGACGCCCATCGAAACAGCCGAATCGACAACGAAAGTCATGGATGTCGAGGTGACGCTGAAATCGCGAAAATTGATCCCTGAAATAGACCCGTCCCACCAGCGGGAGTCCGGGCCCGTACCGTCATTGAAGCGGTTCACGTAGCCGTCTGCTGTGTTGCCGCTGTAATAAAGGTCATTGCCATCGCCGTCATTCACGTTGTTCTCGAAATGCCAGAGGTTGTCAGCCTGTACAAGTGTTACTTCATAATTGCCATTTGTTGTATTTGGAACAAGGCTTTGGTTGTCTCTATCACCCAGCTCGTCGATATGCCAGATCGCGATGCCTGAGGCTGGAATGCTCGCATCGCGTCCAGTCTTCTGCCGGTTCTCTATCAGGAAGTACTCGGTTGAAACCCCGGGCTTGGCATAACGGTAGAACCGGTTGAAGTTCATACCATTGGACTCCACAGTCGCCGTTAATTTCGATGCGCTGTCAAGTTCCACGGTAGTGGCCCAGCCGGCGGCGCGCTTCAGGTACGCACAAATCTGAATGGGGTTTTTTACAGACACATCCGAGCTCATCATGCAAAAGTTGCCGGCGCCACCTTGTGAATCACCACCGTAGTCGTAGATATCGGGAAACCCGCAGAGCATATGACCGTTCTCATGACAAAATGTGCCAAGCACCAGCGAACTTCCGATATCCGAAATCTGGAACTTCTTAAGATAAATACCGTTGCCCAGCGGCACCTTCACAGAAAGCGACGCGGTGCAAGGCCAAAGGCCGTATCCCCAGACACCACTGTCTGTACCTGCAAAAAACACATTGCAGGCAACCACACGATTGCTCCCATCCACCGTCAGGCCCGAGAAAGTCGGGAGGATCTCCGTCGCATAGTTGGGCAGGTTCGTCATGATCGTGATTGCATCATTAAGCAGGAGCTTTGCCTGTGGACCATTATTCTTGCTCGTGTCGTTGTAATACGTCTTGGGCTGGGTCATCCTGATGTAGGCAACAACAACATTGGTGTAGGTCAGCTGATTGTTCGAGTTATCCTGAAAATATCTCTTTACCGAGCCGTTGTTGCCATTGCCGCTGTAATTATCACCATTGAGTAAGTCGACGATCTCAGCCCTGGCAACCGTGCCCGTCTCGTCAGGAAAGTCGATAAGCATGGTCAACCCCACTTTTTCGCCAACGGTCGTGAACGAGGGCGGAGCCATGACTACTACCGCGCCCTGTTCAATCACCGCCTTGTCAGCCTGTTGCCGTTCTGCCTTCAGCGTCTTCCAGCGGCTGCTGACCTCCATGTCCTTGTCCCACTCCTGGAACCGTTCGCGGGCAATCTTCGCTCTCACGTCGGCATTGATGCGCAGCTGTTTTGCCAGGCCTCCTGGGGGAACCGCTCCCTTGACTGCCAGAACCCCCGAGGACTCAAAGGCGTCGTTCGCCGCCGACAGCTGCGCGTAGGTGTAGCCGCGCAGCGCCTGATCGTACAAAACCGTGTACCCCTCCAGCGTTTCGAAGATCGCGTAGAACTCGTCACCTTCGCCCCAGAGCACCACCGTGCTCCCGTCCGGCTGCTTAAATGAGAACTTTTTCGCGAACGGCGCAGCAAACAAACCCGCCTGCAAAGCAAGTAGACAGACAAAAGCCACCAAGTAGATTCTCGTCCAGTTTTTCTTCATATCATTTTCACCAGGGTCAAGTACTCGAGAAAAGCGAAAACCATTCGCTCGTCTTAAGTAAGCTCCTGAACAAAATCTGAATTCAGACTTCCAGATCTCGATGGAAAATGCCTTGCCACTTATCTCTTAATTCCTTGGAGGGCGACTGGCCTCCATCATCGTGGCGGCAGAGCCTGCCGTCCTCCAGAAATAATGCCAAATCGTTTTCCGTAACTGCTGGCTTTAGAGAGAAAGAGCATCAGTTCAACGTCAGATATTAGGGGAGAACAGTGGAACCGTCTTGTCATAAAAATAATGACAGAGTCGTCTTACCGGTTCCGGAACTTGGCTATCGCCTGGGCACGGGTATAGACATGCAGCTTGTCGTAGATACGTCGGATATAGGTTCCTACCGTCGGAATGCTGATACCCAGCTCGGCAGCGATCTCTTTATGGGCGAATCCACGTGAAAGCAGCTCAAGCACCTTCTGCTCCTGCTGAGAAAGCTTATCCATCTCGCTTGCCGCCGCCGGCGGCTGATGGAAGGACTGTGCAATCATTCGCGCAATACTGCTGCTCATCGGCGAGCCGCCTCGCGCAATCTCATTAATAGCCGCGAGAAGTTCCTCGCGTGTTGATCGCTTCAGCAGATAACCGGTGGCACCAGCCCGCAAAGCCTCAAAAATGAGTTTGGCATCGCTGTACACGGTTACCATCATGAACTGCGTCTTCATCATACCGGGCTTGAGTGCCCGCACGCACTCGATGCCGTTGAGTCCAGGAAGGTTTATATCCAGCAGCACCACATCCGCCATGTGCTGCGGTAATTCCTTAATGGCAGTCTCGGCGTCAGCAAATTCGTCAACCAATTTCAGCCCCGGAGCGGTCTTCAGCCATCCTTTAAATAAACTTCTCAGGGCTGCGTCGTCCTCAACTATCGCCACACGTACCTGGACCTGCTCAGAGTCAGCTCTCATCACTGTCCCTCCTGAAGGTCTTTGAAACCGGTACCACAAATTCCACTGTCGTTCCCTTGCCAGGCATGCTGCTTAACCGGCACTCCCCGCCCAACTGCCCCATCCGCTCCCGCATGTTTCTCAATCCGTTGCCGGTTGCAGCCGGCTCAGGCTCTGCCGGCAATCCGCACCCATCATCGCACACCGAAAGACGGAACTGCAAAGGATCAATTTTCAAACCCACATGCACCTCTCTGGCCCTGGCGTGCTTTACGATGTTGTTAAGAACCTCCTTGAACGCCAGGAAAAGGTTGTGCCGCACTACCGATGGCAAGGACCAGGCCGGCAGTTGAAGAGGAATATCCAGTCGTAACCTGAGACCGGCTGGCAGCAGGAAATCTTCTGCATAATCGCTCAAGTAATGTACTATGCTTTCCAGTGTATCGTTCCGTGGATTGACAGCCCACACGATCTCATCCATTGCCCTGGTCATATCGCGCGCCATGGTCCCGATCGCAACGAGACTGCCCCTGAGGCCCTTTGCCTCCTGCAGGCTGGCAACATCACTGTCGGCAAGCACCGAAATCCTTGTCAGGCTCGCACCAAGATCATCATGCAGATCCGCTGCGATGCGGGCGCGTTCCTGTTCCGTGGCCTGTTGCATCTCAAGGCGTTCGATCTGATGTTGATGCCGGCGCTTCAATACCAGGAAAACCCCGCCCAATAAAAGGACGACTGCAAAGAGCGGACCCGCCACTCTAAACCATATTGTCTCCCACCAGTATGGCTCAACGGTTAAAGAAAGTGTGACACCTTTCTCGTTCCAGACTCCATCACTGTTGCGGGCAATCACCTGAAAACTATATTCACCAGGCGGCACCTGGGCATAAGTCACCATACGCTGCACGCCGGCATCGATCCAATCCACATCCATCCCTTTCAAGCGATACTTAAAAGTTATGCTTTCAGGCCTCTTGAAACCAGGCGCCGTAAAAACAAATTCAACCTGCCGCTGGCCGGGCAACAACCTTAGATGTGCACCACTCCGTAAATCCAACAGCATGGCCGAATTTGTACCTGCAGCCAGAACATCCGGCATGTAAGTCGCAAGGATCTTGCCATTAACACTGACTTTCTCAATCACCACATTCGGCGGGTTCTGGTTGTCTTTAAAATCACTGGCATTCACAACGGCCACTCCGGACTGCATTGCAAAATACAGCCGCCCATCAGCGCCGCGAAATGCCCTGGGCCATGAGTCGATGCTGGCCTGTAACACCGGCAAACCTTCTTTTTGACCAAACGCCACCGACTGTACCCGCGAAATCCTGCCATCCATAAAATCATTCAGATCCTTTTCGCGAACACTGAATATTCCACGGTTACCGGCAAACCAGAATCGCCCATTCCCATCCTGGATAATCTGGGAAATATAATCATCATATAACCCCTGCTCCACCCTGCACTGAGTGAAGCGCCCGGCCTTCAGCCTTCCCAACCCCTGCCCTGAAATGCCAATCCATAGGCTGCCATCGGGCGTGGCAAGAAGAGACCATATGCCGCACCGCGCCATCCCGGTGACCATAGTCTCGTCAGTTAGACTGCCATCATGAATCCTCAGCAGCAGGCCTGCGTGTGTTGACATCCAGCACTCGCCGGGAGAACATGCAGCCAGAGCGACAACCGGCCCGCTTCCGGACGGCAGTTCAAACGTCTCAACCTTTCCGTCTTTCAAGCAATGTATCTTATGCTTCTGCCCAGCAAATGAACCAGATCCTATCCATATCTCGCCGGATCTTGCCGTAAACATCGCAGTGATCCAGCTTTCAAGACCATTAGTTACAGAAAAACTGGCCGTAACAGCGCCGTTCCGCCAATGATGTAACCCTTTACCATCAGTGCCAATCCACACACCGCCTCCGGGATCAGCGGTAACACAGTGGGCAAAATTGATGGACCAGCCATCCGCGGCAGATAAAGGCTTCCAGCCGTCACCTGTATTCCGCATCACCACTCCTTCCTGCCAGACGACAGCCCACAGCACCCCGTCCGTATCCTGACAAACCGACTGCACCGCCTTATACGGCATACTGGAATTAATGGTATGCAAGCCTATCAGCCGTTTCTTCAATTGATTCAGACCACCGCCCCTTGTACCAACCCAGAAATTACCATCCCTGTCTTCTATACCGCTTATGATTGTTTGAACCGAAGTCTTCACGGCAGCAAAGGAAGTTCCGTCATAACAGAACAGGCCCGAGAATCTCGTTCCAATCCATAGTACGCCGGCTTTATCTTCATGGAGAACAATCACTGCATCACCTGCCTCCATCGTCGGCAAATCTGTAATCTTCAAGAGGGAACCGTCCTCGGTATATTTGGAAAGCTGATTGATCCCGCAAATCCAGATGCCGCCGGAACGGGCACCGGCAATTAACAAGACAGGAACTTTCACAAGCTGATGAAAACTGCCATCGCGGAAGACTCCAACCATCTCCTCTTGCGCAAACCAGAGCTGTCCCTTACCGTCAACGGCCAATCGGCAGTAGCCGCCTGCAGGCAATCCGTCCTGCACACCGAGTCTGCGCTCACGCCCGTTCTTAATCTGCAAGACCTCGCCATTACCATGACAAATCCACACTGCACCTTCACGGTCTTCCAGCATCTGAGGAGGCCAGGGATACAGTCTTCCCTTCTCAGGAGAAAGTATCGTCGCCACACGTCCATGATCGACACAGACAATCCCCCCTTTGAAACGCGAGACCCACAACCTGTCACGGCCATCAATCAGAATTGCATTAATCACACTTGCCGGCGAACCGGACATAATACCCCGGGCAAATGGCATGAACTGCATACCATCAAAACGCACCAGCCCTGAATATGTGGCCGCCACAAGAAAGCCGTCTGAGGTTTGCCCTAACGACACAACCGTGTTTTCCGGCAACCCCTCATCGGCCTGCCAGACACGTGAAACCCATGACGAATTCGTCGAAGCCGTCAGTTCGGCAGAAACGAACACCATCATCCAGAGCCAGACACAACTCATTATTATCTTCATGATGCTTTCAAAACGACAATAGTATATACCGCGATTGCCTGGCAAACAGACATTTCAGTCAGATACAAGACCTGGCATGGAACCAACATAACCAGTCCTGTTATCAACATGATACAGCAGAATTCAGGAGAGGATTCAAGGATGGCGCGCCCACGGGGAATCGAACCCCGCTTCCAAGGATGAAAACCTTGTGTCCTGTCCGATAGACGATGGGCGCACTGTTTCCGCTAAAGGAACTGGGAAGATACCAACAAATAATGGCCTTACAAGCAGAAAATGAAGATCCGGGTGTTCTGCACGCTTAAACCGGTTATCCCCCCGTCAAAACCAAAATCCGCCATTGACAGATTACAGGGAAAGATAGAACGTCAGAAAACAATGAAAAGAATACTTTCTGCCCTCTTTATATGCTCCAGCATCGCCTTCCTCCCCGCCGCCGGTTCACCACAACCGGGCGGGAAATTGCTCTCCGAAAAGGAGCTTTTTACCGAACTAAGCAGTCCTCCGCAAAACAACATCGAACGGGCGAATAAACTGGCACAGTTGTTCAAGGAAGCCGGAATCACCAGCATCACAACGCAGCAGGTCCGCCTCCCCCGCGCTCCATTAACTGAACCCGTAAACATAAACATAATAGCCACCATGCCCGGCCAGACAAGCAACACAATCGTCATCAGTTCTCATACGGACTGCAGCCCCGAGGGAAAAGGCGTCATCGACGACTGGAGCGGAGTATGCATGCTCGTTAACCTGGCAAAAACTTTCAAGGATACAAAGCCCGTGCATACGCTTGTCTTTCTCGGCACAACGCTTGAGGAAAAAGGACTGATCGGTTCGCGGTTCTATGCCAGGAGCATGTCATCCAACGACATCTCAAGAACCAAGGCAATGATCGAGCTGGAATGCCTCGGCATCTCAAAAACCAAGGTCTGGCAGACCGGATCAGCGGATGAACTTGAAGCACTTGCTGCTGACATCGCCAGGCAGAATAACATCCCCATCAAGTTGAGGCAACTAGTCGGTGTTAACGCCGACTCCGATGCATTCAGCGCACGAAACATCCCCGCAATAACCTTTGACAGCCTCGAGGAAAGCGATTTCCCGCTGATCGATTCACCACGGGATTCATTCGAGTCAATCAACAAAGAGAATTACGCCGAGCAGTATAAATTCCTGGTCAGCTTCATAAGGGCTGTTGACGCGCATGCCGCAAAATTCAGCCCGGCCAACAGGGAAAGAATCTCGGCTGCTGCCCGTGCGTCGGTCATGTTTGTGCCCGATGCCGGCGAGATTGCCAGGAGCGGAACAGTTGTGGTCGGGGAAGTGTTTAAAGACGGGCCCGAGGAGAAAGCCGGACTCGCAAAAGGCGATAAAATAACCATGTTCGGAGGATCCAAAATCGACACGATCAACGACCTTGCCGGCCGCGTCCGCGTTCTCAAGGCAGGAGAAAAGGTGAAGATCCAGGTCCAGCGCGGCAAAGAAACAGTTGACCTTTCAATCCAGTACTAGTCTGCATTTCTCAGCGCAAATGCAGAAAAGACGAATATCTAAATCCGATTGGGATTTAGAGTTTACGGCTTCTTCTTTGGAGCCGGCGGGGTTCTGCCAAGCCTGTTGAGGACTTCCTTAAGATCTTCCCATACTTCCTTCTTCGCGGGAGGATTCCTCAGCAGGTATGCAGGATGATATGTCGGCATGAGATCAATACCCTCGAAGGCAAACCACTTCCCCCGTAACTTGGTTATGCCGGATTCAAGATTAAGCAGGCCTTTAACCGCCGTGCCGCCCATTGCAACTATCACCTTCGGCTTTATGACTGCTATCTGTTCCTTCAGGTACGGCATGCATTCAATCATTTCTTCCGGCAAGGGTTGCCTGTTGTCCGGCGGCCGGCACTTGAGGATATTGCCAATAAACACTTCTTCGCGTTTGTAGCCCATGGCTTCAATCATCTTCGTAAGAAGCTGACCGGCCCTTCCCACAAACGCCAGGCCCTGCGCATCTTCATCGGCTCCAGGAGCTTCTCCGATAAACATGACGTCGGGCCCTACCGCGCCCTGCCCCGGCACAACATTGGTCCTGGTTTTATGAAGCGGACATTTCTTACATGTAGCGATTACCCCTGCTATCTTCTTCAGCCCGCCTGCGTCAGGCGGCGGCAATTTCGCCTCTGCAGCCAGTGGCGCCGAAACGGGCGGCCTTGATGCCGCGCGAGCAGGAGCAACGGTGCGCGCAGTCGCTTTTGAGGGGCGTGAGGAAAGATTCTTAAGGACTTCCGGGGAGACCTGGATACCACGAGGTTCTTCGTCCTTCATGTATTCCAGGTATTTTGCAAGGTCATCAAGGGTCTTCTTCAGAGGCGACACGCTATTCCCCGTTCCCGTTGCCGCCCGGGGAATTGCTTCCGCAAGCCTGGCCATTGCCATTACCGTTCAGTACGCCGTTCTTCTTCGCTTCCTGTCGTGCCTTGTGGACTGCCATTCCCTTGACAAAAATCGGTCCGATTACGATATAAACCACCGTCAGGACGAGAAGGATAATGGCAACCAGCACGGAGAAATTCTTTACCCGGCAGAAAAGCAGACCCACAAGAATCGCCGCCGGAATGAAAAAAGCCGCTTTCTTTGAAGGTTTCGGGTAACGAAGATTGGTCACCTGGAGCAGGGTGAAAACAAGAATACCGACGAGGAACAGCGTGGCTATGTGACCCTGGTCCAGCGAAAACCTGTCATACGGCGGGGTCTGACTGATGAAAACAAACAGGGCAACCCAGGCGGCATTCGCGGTAATCGGCAGGCCGGCATAACCGCCCTGGCCGCGAAGCGGATCCTTTACCTTGAAGCGGGCAAGCCTGCAGACACCAGACACGGCAACCGCGGAAGGAAGAAGCACGCGCAATATTTCATCCTTACTCTGGAGCGTAACTGCGAAAATAAGGATTGCTGGCGCTATCCCGAATGCCGTCAAATCAACGTAAGTATCGAGCTCCGCGCCAAACTCACTTGAACCCTTAAGGCCCCTGGCAAGGTTTCCGTCGAGACCATCAAGAATCATCGCAAGCAGGATCAACTGGGCCGACAGACGGAACAGGTGCGGATTGGAAGTCCTGATACCTTCAAAAGTAACAAGAATACTCAGGAAGCCGGACAACATGGCAAGCAGCGTCACCGTTGTAGGCACAACCTGACGCCAGCTGACAAGCACTGGATCTGGATCCTTCAGGAAATCAGGTAACTTCACTTTACTGTTCCTCCCTTTATCCTTCCGATCACTGTCGTTCCGGCTGATACTTTGTCCCCTACTTTCGCCGTAATTTCAACATCTGATTTCGGGAAATACATGTCCAGCCTTGATCCGAACTTCATCATGCCGATCCTGTCGCCCTTCTTCAATTCAACGGCATTGTCCTTGTCCGGCCAGTAAACAACCCTCCGGCATACGGGTCCGACGATCTGCTTCACAAGACAGCTCGTATTTCCCTGTATGAATATCGCGTTGTGCTGATTGTAGTCCGATGACTTCTCTTTGAAAGTGAAGAAATGCTTCCCTTTGAAGTACCCCATGAAACGGCATGAACCTGAAATGGGCGCCCTGTTGACGTGGACATCAAAAAGGCTCAGGAATATGCTGACACGAACCGTGTCAGTGTTCATATACTTGTCCTCTTTTACTTCCTTGATGAATGCAAGGACGCCATCTGCACCGGCCACAATAAGGGATTCATCTGCCGGGGCAATCCGCTCCGGGTCGCGAAAGAAATAAAGGAAATAACCTGTCAGGATAACTGCAGGTACCACTCCAGCCCACACCGCACGCTGGATGGAAACTCCGCAAACCTTGCATACAGCGGCAACAACAGCTCCGAAAACGAAGGCCGCAATAACAAACGGTACAACTTCTTCTCTAACACCCATATTTTCTTTCCCCTTCAAAAAACGGCCGGATTCTCCGCAAAGTTCAATCTTTTGTCAAGATTCCTTGCCAGCTCCCGCTTTTTCAGCTCTTTTTAACTGATTAATGAACTTTTTCATGTCGCCAGGCAAAGGGGCTTTGTACACAACCCTCTTATTGTTTGCGGGATGAATGAAAGACAAACTGCCGGCGTGAAGCATCTGCCTGGCAGGATAACCTCCTCCGCGTTTCAATGTCTTCCGGCCGCCATACTGGACATCACCGGCAACAGGACAGCCCATGTGGGCCATGTGCACCCTTATCTGGTGTGTCCGGCCTGTTTCTATGTTGATGCGAACAATGGAAAAACCGTCCAGGATTTTCGTGACTTCATAATTCGTGATGGCAACCCTGCCCGCAGAAGCCGGGTCAACGGACATTTTCTTCCGGTCGGTCCTGCTTCTGCCTATGAGCGTTTCAATCCTGCCTGACCGCGGATCCGGAATGCCATGCACCACGGCAACGTATTCTTTCCCCACCCCGCCAGCCTTGAACTGGCGGGCAAGAAGCGTCATGGCCCGCTCATTCTTCGCCACCACCATCGCGCCGCTGGTGTCCCTGTCCAGCCTGTGAACAATCCCTGGCCTCATTTCGCCTCCAATACCAGCCAGGTCAGAACAGTGATAAAGGAGGGCATTCACAAGGGTCCCTGACGGATGCCCTGCCGCAGGATGAACCACCAGGCCAGCCGGCTTGTCCACAACAATGATGTCGCTGTCCTCGTGAATTATGTTCAACGGAATGTTTTCGCCCGCAACCTCTGCAGGTGCAACGGCAGGGATGACCACTTCTACCTGCATGGCCTTGCCAACCTTTGCGTGCACCTTTACACTGCACCGCCCGTTCAACGTGACAAACCCGCCCTTGATGAGGGCCTGTATCCTGGAGCGCGATACACCTGGAATCTTCGTACAGAGCCAGACATCAAGCCTCTCCCCGCGCTCACCCGGCCCGACCGTGATTGTGTATTTCTGGATTTCCCGGTTTACATCCATGATTTTTCAACCCCGGCAAGGTGTAACCTCGTTTTTCCCGCGGTAAGACGCTAACAGGATTCCGAGACCCAGCACAAAAAGGCCGGCACTGATGGCCTGGGCCACGGAAAGACCCGCAATTGCAGGCATCCTAGCGTCACCCCTGAAGAATTCGAAAAAGAACCGCCCCACAGGATACGTCATAAGATAAAGCGCCGTGACGCGGCCATCCGCCTTCCTGTTCCGGTAGGCCCATCCCAGCAGGAAAAAAAGACACAGGTTGAAGGCAGCCTCATAAAGCTGGACGGGATGAACCGGACAGGTAGTGTCCATGCCGGATGTAATAGCCCCGTCGCGCAGCTGTTCCTTCCACGGCATGCTGTCCCTGGGATACGCCACAGAGAAAATGCCGCTGTACGCGCCGCCATAACAGCACCCGTTAAGGAAACAGCCTATGCGCCCGAAGAAATGCCCCAGCGGTATCGAAGTCATGACAAAATCAACGACTGACATGAGTTTTTCCCTGCGCATTCTCGCAAACACGGCAAGGGCCAGGCCGGCTCCTATCAGGCCGCCATAATAAATGAGCCCGCCTTGATGGACATAAAACACCGCCATGGGACGATGGACAAAATCCTTGTATTCCGAGATGACATAGGCAATCCGCGCGCCGACTATCCCTGAAATCATAAGCCAGAGAAGCATATCCGAGCAGTAATTAAGGTCACGCCCCGTTTTACCGCCAAGAAAGGTCCAGTTAACAAGTGCGGCCATGAACCCCAGGGCCAGCATGACCCCGAACCAGTAGATCGGAAAATCTCCAATTGTCAGACAGACTGAATGCATGTTTGCCCCTGTTACTTGCCTTTTTTATCCCGGATTAAACTGTTACTATAACGCAAAAAATAGATATGGACAGCCCGAATCTTGGCCTCTATCATACCCCCTAATATCCATATGAGCTCACACTTTAGGGTCTCTGGTCATGGATCGCGATAATAAAGATATAGGAATATTGACAGACCCGGTTTCCGAGGCAACCTGCAGTAAATGCGGGTGCAAGATCGACGTTACCGGCCTGGAAGCATTTGTCAGCGTAGAATGCCCTGACTGCCACGCAATCGAGAACGTCCCGGCAAAACTTGGACAATTCCAGCTGCTTCACCTGATCGGCAAAGGCGGCATGGGCGGCGTCTATTACGCAATTGATACCGCACTCGGCCGCAATGTCGCCATCAAGGTCATGCTCCAGTCCCTTGGCGATAATGTTGAGTTCGTGGAAACCTTCAAGCGTGAAGCCCAGGCCGTGGCGAAACTGAACCACCCGAACATCGTCCAGATTTATGCATTTGGAAAAGAAAAAGGCCAGCCTTACATCGTGATGGAACTGGTTAACGGCCAGCGGCTCGACAAACTGATGGAAGGCGGCAAGCAGGTTGACCCGGCACTGGTAATGAGGATCTCCGTCGATATTGCCGAAGCTCTCCAGGCTGCAAATGATGTCGGACTCGTTCACGGCGACATTAAACCTGAAAACATACTCCTTGACGAAAAAGGCCAGGCAAAACTTGTGGACTTCGGACTGGCAACATTTGCCCATCAGGCATCTGAAGGAATATGGGGAACCCCTTACTATATCTCCCCCGAAAAAATACGCCGCCAGCCGGTCGATGCGCGGTCAGACATCTACAGCCTAGGAGCCACGCTTTATCACGCCCTCACCGGCCGGCCTCCCTTTGAAGGAAAAACACCCGTGGACGTCGTAAAGGCCAGGCTGACAAAAGATCCTGCGGCCCCAAGCATTCTTTGCCCGAAACTTGACAGGTTCGTTGAAGGCATAATTATTCGAATGCTCCAGCTTCAGCCCGCGAAGCGCTACCCCAACTATTCCTCCCTGATCGGAGACCTGAAGAAAGCGGCTCAGACTCTAGGCCCTGTAAGATCCGGCGCTTTGAAGCCAAAACAAACACTGATTATTCCCAAGAAAATCACTTCCTCAATATCGGCGGATCACGTAAAGAGCAAAGGTGAATTCGTCGCCCCGAAATCATCAAAGATCAACAAGGTTCATATGACCGGCAAGCCAACCGGCAAGTTCGAGAAGGAAGGACCAGAACCCGAAGTCCTTGGCAACAGTTACGCCCAACGACTTCGTCAATCCGTTGCAAAGAAGGAAAAGAAAAGCATGCCCGTCTGGGTATACGGCCTGGTGTTAGTGCTGATTCTAGGAGGTGTCATCACCGGCGTTGTTATCCGCGTAATGAACAAGAAACAGATCGAACGTGAGCAGGCCGCCGAGGCCTTATGGCTCAAAACGCAAAAAGACACTGCTGGCGTTACTTTCGGGACCATACAGGCAACCGTAGCCGTCATATCTAAAATGACCCAGACAGTTGATAACGTAATTGACAGGGCAACAAATGCCGTTTTTGTGGTAACCGGAGATACCATGACCAGGCCTGCAGTCAAGGCAAAGCCTGCTTCTACAAACGAGCCCGCAAAAGCTGCTACGGCAGCTGTTAATGTAATTCCCATAGTCTCCCTGGTTCACGGAGTCCATGCAATTCAAGTGGTTCATGCAGTGCCTGCGGGAAAAAAGAAAGCCGAAGGCGATGCTCCAGCAGGTGAACCTACGAGGGAAGAACTGGACCGAGCCCGCAATAAGACTGAAAAGGAAGCATCGACTGCACCCGCCGCAGCCGCTGAAGAGAAGAAAGCTGAAGAAAAGAAAGAGGAACCGGCAGTACCCGAAAATGAACCGAAAATAAAGATTCTTACCAGGACCATTTTTACAGATTCCGCCAAACTGACCGAAAAGATTGCATCTGCACGGGCGATGGAAGAAACCGCAACAACGGTAAAAGACGCGATAATAGCATCACATTCATCAAGTAACGCCGTACTGAAGAACAAGGAGCTTGTGACAATTCTTGACTCCGTCAAGACCATCGAGGCCGATGCAAAGAAACTGCTGGAAGACTGCGGAAAGACAGTACAGGAGATTGAAGCAATCAAGGTGGCATTTGAAGCGGAAAAGAAAGCCGAGCAGGAAGCAAAGGAAAAAGAGGCGAAAAGAATTGCCGACGCCGAGGCTGCAGAACGCAAGGCGGCGGAGCTTAAAGCACTGATTGAAAGCGAAATAAAGCTCGCAAATGCGGCGCGCGAAAAAGTCATACCTACGCTGAAATTGTACGATTTCAAGAGCGCAATCGACGAGATTGCAGCCCAGCAGGCGACCTTCCAGACCGACGAAGGCAAGGCCGCGATCAAGGTATTTACGGACCGCTATAACTACCTCCAGAAAATGAAGCTCTTCATCATAGAACGGCTGAAGGGGGAAAAGTTTGCCTGGGGCTGGACCCAGAGCGGCTCGGCACAGGACATCATCGGAGCAGATCAGAACGGCATCAAGATAACATCAAAGACAGTACTGTGGCCCGATGTAAAGCCGGCCCAGCTGCTGAAGATCCTGGAACACTGCATTGACGCAAAGGGCCTTTCTTTCAGGACAAAGGGCGAACAGTACCTTGCCGCGGCAATACTCTGTTACGAACTGGGCGCCACTGCCGAGGTAATCAAGAAATACACGGAAAAAGCCGCAGACAGCGCATCAGCATTGAAAGAAGAAGTCTCGAGACTGGTGCCCATAAAGGAATAACAGGATTTATTCCCCTTCAGTGTTTACCATCCGGATCGAGAACAAACGAAACTGACACTATCTTACCGCTGCCAAAACGCTTCTGCAAATTCTGCAGCAACTGCTGCCGGCCATAACGGGAAAGCTCGTTCAGCCACACGGAATTATCCACGAAAACAGTCAACTTCTTTTTTTCCACCCGCCCTGGACGCGTGTGCTTCGCAACCGCCTCGCCAGCTATCTTCCCCCACTCCTCCTCAAGCATGCCGAGCCAGTGCTGCTCGGCAAGACCAAGGCTCTTCATAAGGGCTGGGATGATGTCAGCAATCTTCTCAGGCTCAGCCACTCCGGCGGGAGGCTTGAAGCCTTCAATCCGGCACCTCTCCCGCTCAATCTCCCAGCGGCCCTTGCTGAACTTCATGCTGCGCGACTTCCGCCTGATGCTGTCCATTTCATCCCCTTCTTTCTTCTGCCTTCTTCATTTATCATATTTTATCTTGATCAGTAAACATCAACAATGGCAGATTACGTCGCCTTAAATCTTTAAAACAACAAGGAGAACCAATGAAACAGTCTGTTACAGGAAACATGTTAATAGCACAGAGCGGCGGACCTTCTCCCGTTATCAACCAGAGCCTTGTAGGCGCAATAACAGAAGCAAAGAAGCACAGGGAAATCAAAAAGATCTTCGGCGCCCTGCACGGAATCAAGGGCATACTCGGCGAGGACTTTATTGATCTTCGCGGGGAATCTGCAGCCACGCTGAAAGCAGTAGCCAATACACCTTCCTCCGCGCTTGGCAGCGTACGCAAGAAACCCAGCCCGGAAGACTGCGCAAAAATATTCGTGATCCTCAAGAAATACGATATCCGCTATTTCTTCTATATCGGCGGAAACGACTCGGCGGAAACAGTCCATATCATCAGCGAAGAAGCCCGGAAGTCAGGTTTCGAACTGCGCTGTTTCCACATCGCAAAAACCATCGACAACGATTTGAGGGAAAACGACCATACCCCCGGCTTCGGAAGCGCGGCAAAATTTGTTGCCATGGCGCTGATGGGCGACAACCTGGACAACCGCGCCCTTCCTGGCGTAAAGATTGACGTAATCATGGGACGCCACGCCGGCTTCCTTACCGCCGCATCGGCACTCGCTCACGTTTATCCGGACGACGGGCCGCACCTGATATACCTGCCGGAAAGACCTTTCAGCATGGAACAGTTTGTGGCGGACGTCAAAAAGGTGAATGATAAGTACGGCCGCTGCATTATTGCCGTATCGGAAGGAATATCCGACAAAGACGGCACCGCGATCGCCGCAATATTCAGCAAGGAAGTTGATTCCCACGGCAATGTACAGCTCAGCGGAACCGGGGCACTTGGCGACCTGCTCGCTTCCGAAATCAAGGCCAGGACCGACATCAAGCGTGTCCGAGCCGATACATTTGGATACCTGCAGAGGTGCTTCCCTGCAATTATCTCTGCTAACGACGCTAAGGAAGCTGCCGCCGTCGGAACCATGGCGGTCAAGCAGGCAATGAAAATCCAGAGCGGTTCAATAGCGATCAAACGCAAACCCGGCAGAAAATACCAGGTCCATTTCGAGGCAGTGCCCTTGAGCGCTGTTGCAAAAGAAACCAGGCATATGCCCGACGAATATATAAACAGCGAAGCCAATGGCGTCACAAAGGCATTCATTGACTACGCCAGCCCGATCGTCGGAGAACTGCCGACAATCGGCAGGTTTGCCGGCAAGAAGGTCAGCAAGAAGTAGTAGCCTATTGTTTAAAACATTAAAGGCAGTTGGTTTTAAACCAACTGCCTTTTTGCTTTTCAGGATAAGCTCCCTGGAATCTCAAGTCCGAAACCTGAAATTTGAAATCCTTTACGGCACAGGGAAACCGGCGACAAGCTTGCCGACCCTGTCCCGTGTTCTGCTGATAAGGGATTCATCCTTGATATTGCGAAGTACGCCGATGATCATACCGGCAATCTCAGCCATCTCAGGCTCTTTCATCCCGCGTGTTGTCACCGCGGGCGTTCCGATCCGGATACCGGATGTTACAAAGGGACTGTTCTTGTCAAAAGGTATGGAGTTCTTGTTCACGATAATGCCCGCACGGTCCAGTGCAGCAGCCGCTTCCTTGCCAGTCAACCCGATATGGGTCACATCCACCAGCATGAGATGATTGTCTGTTCCGCCTGAAACAAGCCGCATGCCTTCCTTAAGGAACAGCTCTGCCATTGCCCTGGCGTTGCAGACAATCTGCTGCCCATATTGCTTGAATGCCGGTTTTGAGGCTTCATGGAAACAAACAGCCTTGGATGCAATGGTGTGCATCAGCGGGCCGCCCTGCAGCCCGGGGAACACTGTTTTGTCGAGTTCCGGACCGAATTTTTCACGGCACAGAACCAGGCCGCTGCGGGGACCTCTCAGTGTCTTGTGCGTTGTAGTTGTTACAAATTCCGCATAAGGCACAGGACTGGGATGACTGCCAGCCGCAATCAATCCTGCAATATGCGCCATGTCAACCATGACAAGTGCGCCTACACTGTCGGCAATCTCGCGGAATTTTGCAAAATCAAGCACCCGAGGATAGGCGCTGGCGCCCACCACTATGAGTTTCGGTTTCTTTTCACGGGCAAGCCTCGCCACTTCGTCGTAGTCTATCATTTCGGTCTGCTGGTTGACTCCGTACGCAACAATATTAAAGAGCTTTCCGGAAAAATTCACCGGGCTCCCGTGCGTAAGGTGTCCGCCATGCGCCAAGCTCATTGCAAGTATCGTGTCACCGGGTTTCAGGACGGAGAAGTAGACCGCCATATTTGCGGAACTTCCGCAATGCGGCTGGACATTCGCGTACTCGGCGCCGAAAAGCTTCTTCGCGCGCTCGATAGCAAGACGTTCTGCAACATCGACATAATCACAACCGCTGTACCATCTCTTGCCGGGATAGCCCTCGGCATACTTGTTGGTCATCACCGAACCCTGGGATTCCCTCACCGCAAGGCTCGCATAATTCTCCGAAGCTATAAGGTTGATGGTTAAATCCTGCTTCTTTATCTCGTTACGGATCGCAGTCCAGATCTCCGGGTCCTCTTCAAAAACACCGTCCGACTCCCAAACATCCGTCGCGTAATCCATGATCTTGCGGACACGCCGGGCATGCCTCTCTTCACTGCTGAATCCTGTCTTCAGCCAGGCATCGAGTATAGCTTCTGCATTCTGCGCGGAGAGATACTTGCCGCCCAGCACAAGGACATTGGCGTCATTGTGGGAACGAGCCATCTCCGCCATGTCCGGCCGAAGGCATACTGCGGCCTGCACCCGCGGAAACTTGTTGGCCGTCATGGCCATACCGTTCCCGGTCGTGCACACAAGTACACCCTGGTCGGCCAGGCCGTGGGACACACGCTCGGCTACATCCCTGGCATAATCCGGATAATCGGTTGATTCCTTGCTGTGGCACCCCAGGTCTTCAACCTCCATTCCAGCCCTCGCGAGCGCCTTCTTTACAGCCTCCTTAATCTCGTAACCGCCGTGGTCTGCTCCCAGAACTATTTTCATTGTCCGCCTTTCATTAATTATTCAAGATTCTTCATGAACAAAATCAATTCCGGCAACGCCTCTTCAATCTCATCGCGGATCCCGCGGTATATTTCAAGGGAAGCCCCGATCGGGTCTTCGACATCCCTGTTCCGCGCTTTCGGATCAAACGATTTCAGGAGAAATACCTTTTCGGAAACAGAAGGATAAATCGCCTGTAACTGCACAAGATGCGACGCTGTCATTACTACAATCAGCGTCGATGCGTCAACCAATTCCCTGCTGACCGGCTGGCTCAAGTGGGATTTCATTTCAATCCCGCGCTCCTGGAGAGCCTGGACCGCCGACCTGCTGGCAGGCATTCCCCGGCCCGCAGAAAGTCCCGCGGAAACTACATTCCATTTCGAACCGCGTCCAAGCCTGTCCCGCAGGAGATATTCCGCCATCGGGCTCCTGCAAATATTGCCAGTACACAGGAACAGTATTTGTCTTTCTTTAGCCATTTCCAGACTTCCAATAGGATTTCAACAGGACGCCATAAGCTCAGCGCGGCCAATCATCCCTTCCCTGAGCACGATAATCCTGCCGTTCTCAACCTTCGCCACCGTGCTCGGGGTTCCTCCGGAGACATGGCCTGCATCGAGAACAATTTCGACAAACGGGCCAAGCGACCTGACCGCATCCCCTGCTGTAAGGGCTGGTGGATCTCCGCTCAAGTTGGCGCTTGTTACACGCAATACCCCGCCCGTTGCCTTTATAAGATCAATGGATACCTTATGGTCCGGTACCCTGAACCCTTCCGTCCTGTCCCCGACCCTCAGAACCAGGGTCAGAGGACCAGGCCAGAACTTTACAGCCAGCTTCTTCTCAACGGCGTCAAGCTCGGCGCCATACCTTTCCGCGTCGTCAATTCCAGCGGCCAGCAGCGGTATCGGTTTGCCGCGTTCACGGCCCTTCGCAAGGTATATTTTCTCCTCCGCCCCTGCAACCCCGGCATGCGCCGCAACCCCGTAAACAGTGTCAGTCGGCATGATGACAAGGCATCCCTTTCGAAGGGCTTCGGCCGCCAGGCTGATTGAATCATTTCGCTCAGCGCACCCCGACAGGACTTGGAGAATTAGTGGCTGTTTCACTTGCATAAGAAGTCGTCGCTTTCAATCCGAGGATGATGTCCGTTGACCTGAGCAGCACTGGGTCTTCATAAACACGTTCCATCAGCTTCCTGTCTTCCTTCGCTTTCTCGGACTCAACCTTTATATCCACACCCTTGTCGGGAATCTTCGGCTGATCGCTTGCTGCTGGCGCAACCGCAACATCCGGCAGAACGCCGGTTGTTTCAAAAGTTGAACCGTTCACCACGGCCATCTTCGTTGCAATATGAATTATCTCATCACTGCCGAGCTTTATATTCTCCCTGATGCCGGGATCACCTTTTGTCTTTGAACCGACAACGATAACCCCCCTCTTCCCCTTCAATAACGCCGCAAGCATTTCGCTGGCCTCCACCGTGGATTCATTTATCAGGAGAACCAGCGGCATCGCGCCACCGAGGTAGATCGAATCAACTCGCAGACGGTGTGTCTGCAGAACTTCGCCCCGGTAGTCCTTGACCTGGTACATCAGGGGATCACCGGTTATATAAAGTTCCGCAATCTTGTCCAGCGACAGGAGGCTCTCACCCGCGGCAGAACGCAGGTCAAGGATGACGCCGGATTTCTTGTCCGCCTTCCACTTCCGGATACGGCCGGCAACTTCTTCCGCCGCATCACGGTACACACCCTTAAGCTTCAAGTAGCAGATACCCTCGGGCCACTCTTCCGTTTTATCTACGGATTTCTCAAGCAGGAGATCATGGAACTGGGCCGCGGTGAGAATTGAAGCTCCAGGATCGACAGCTTTTATAACACCCTCAACTGTTGCCTTGCGGGTCTTATCAACATCAAACGGAATCTTCCGCTCCAGGAGGAGCTTGTATACGTCGTCAACGGGCCTTGGCCCGTCAGCACAGTAAACCGGGCAGGAAACCAGGAAGATTCCCATGCAGAATGGCAGAAAGAATTGCAGCCTCATTGTAGTTATTTCTTGCCGAGGTCGGCCTGCACCTTAGCGTCGCCGCTGGCCACTTTTTCCTCGAGGGTCTTCTTGTATTTTGCCAGTTTCCCGGTCAGTTCCGGCTGTCCGATGGCAAGCATCTGCACAGCGAGCACGGCGGCATTTACCGGACCTGCGCTGCCCAGCGTGACTGTTGCGACCGGTATTCCTGCAGGCATCTGGCAAATCGCCAGCAGGGCATCCACTCCATTAATGGCGCCGCCTTTTACCGGCACGCCTATCACCGGCAATGTAGTATGAGCGGCGATCACTCCGCCCAGATGAGCAGCACCGCCAGCTGCTGCAATAATAACCTTCAAACCGCGTCCAGCCGCCGCCTTAGCATAAGACGAAGCCACGTCAGGCGTTCGGTGGGCCGAGATTACCCTTACCTCGTAAGCAACCCCGAAACCATCCAGAGTAGAAGCTGCGTCCTTGAGCAGAGGCCAGTCCGAATCGCTTCCCATTATTATTGCAACTTCAGGTTTCTTGCTCATTTTCCCCTCCACTCTCCTGTTTACCCATCAACTTCTTATTTTCTTTGCGCCTCTGTGCCTTTGTCACTTTACGACTCTCTTCAGCGCTTTTCCCGCAATGTCTCTCCGGTAGTGCGCCTTGTCAAATTTTATCTTATCAACAGCCATGTATACGTTCTTTAAAGCCGTCTGGAGGTCCGGGCCAAGCGCTGTCACGCCAAGCACGCGCCCGCCGGAGGTAACAACATTGCCGCGGTCCATCCTGGTGCCGGCATGGAGCACAATCACATCCTTCAATTTCTCTGCGTCGCCAATCCCCTGTATAACCTTGCCTTTATCGTAAGATCCGGGATACCCGCCCGACGCCATGACAACGCACACGCACGCCTCGCGGCGCCACTTGATCATTTCCTCCGACAATGTTCCGCGCACGCACGCCTGCAGGGCAGGAACCAGGTCACCATCGATCCGCGGCAGTATAACCTGTGTCTCCGGATCGCCAAACCTGCAGTTGAACTCCAGGACCTTTGGGCCTTTCTTCCCTATCATGAGTCCGGCATAAAGCACGCCCTTGTATGTAATACCGCGCCTCTTCAGTTCGGCCAGGGTCTTCTCAAATACTTCCCTGCGAATAAAGGGCCACAGCTCTTCGGTCACCACTGGCGCAGGCGAATATGCGCCCATGCCGCCGGTGTTAGGCCCTTCATCATTGTCGAACACCCGCTTGTGATCCTGAGCCGAGGCCAGCATCACCACTGTTTTACCGTCAACCAGGGCAAGGATAGAGGCTTCTTCGCCCTCGAGGAACTCCTCGACGAGAATGCGCTCCCCTGCCCCGCCGAAAACTTTTTTAACGAGGATATCCATTACGGCCTGTTCGGCTTCGGCAACAGTATTGCAGATGATAACGCCTTTCCCGGCGGCAAGGCCCTCAGCCTTGATGACCAGCGGCAGCTCACTGGCGCGGATATATTTCATGGCTTCGTCTGCCGAGGTGAAACTCATCGAGGCTGCAGTTGGAACTCCGCCGGCGGTCATTACATCCTTCGAGAATATCTTGCTTCCTTCCATCTGGGCGGCCATTTTGGACGGACCGAATACACTGAAGCCTTCTGCCGAGAAAACATCAGTTATTCCGGCACAGAGCGGCGCCTCGGGTCCGACCACCGTGAGGTCAGGCTTGTTGGCCTTCGCCCACGAGAGAAGACCCTTGATATCATCGGACTTAATAGCCAGGTTGGCTGCCACCTGCGATGTGCCGGCATTGCCGGGAGCACAGAATATCTGCGGATGACAGGAGTCTTTTGACAGTTTCCATGTCAACGTATGTTCACGACCACCCTCACCAATGACAAGTATTTTCATGGGATGGCAGGATATCGAAATTCCCCGCCAAAGGGCAATGACGATTTCGCGCAATACCTGCGTTAGCAGATCATTCTTCCGGCCTGGTGCCGGAATTAAGAACCCCGATTGCGGGCTGTATATTCTCCGCCTCAGGCCCCGACACTATCTTCCCCGGAACAACACACCGGGGCTCAGGAAGTTTCTTCATTTCTTCATCTGTCGCCTTGCGCATCATCGGAACTGGTCCGGAAGACTTTGATATAATCCGGAAACATGCGTCATTATCAGGCCAATTCGCCATGCTTTCCGTTCCAAAACCGTAGACAGTGCCCTCCTTATAACGGTTCTTCATGCTCAGGTGCGACCACGTTCCACGCCCCGTGGAATCACTGGCCTGATAGTTGCGGACAACAAGCCAGTATTGCCGGCCGGGATTGACATCGATATCAGGGATGTCGAAAACCGCAAAACCCGCGAACTCCACCGGCCAGGTCTTGTCCGCGTACAGCCAGCACCTGGCAAGAATAAGAGCGGACGGCTTCCCTTTATTATCTGCACAAACTTCAACAGTTATCCACCCGGTATATACCTGTCCAGGCGATGTCTGCAGCTCAACGCTGGTGATTCTCCCGCAGCGAGGAACAAAGCTCTGGGCAAAATCCTTGTCCGTGCTTAAGCTCTTTCTGGCTATCTCATTGCTTACCGCGACATCACATCCCGCCCGCCATTTCGTCATTGCCCCTTCAAAGGCTTTTTCATCCTCCTTCGATGCCGAAGCAGGCGTGGTGAAATAAAACGCAGACTGGGGAACAAGTCCGGGATTACTTTCTATCTTCTCCAGGATCTTCGAGATGTGGAGCTTGATTTCAGGATCATCCGAATCCCTGTACTTTTCAAGGAGAGGCAGGGCCTCCCTGCCTTGTTTCGAAAGCTCCTCGGCGGCGGATTTCCTCGCGGCAAAATCGCCGGCGGAGAGCTGTTCCATTAACTTCGTCACTTTTAACTCGAGGTCCTTCTTTCCAGGATCGCCGGCAATGGATTGGCAGGTAACAAAAGCAGTACACATTGCGCAGGTCAATGCCATTGAAAGAAACGTTTTCATGTTCGCCATAATAGAAAAATAGAAACCTGGCAGGAAGAATAATCTGGCAGTGCCGGCATCCGATTCCCGGTAGCCCGCCTGTCCGGGAACCACCACGCATTGCATCCTGGAAGAAAAGGTTACTCTTCCAGGACTATCCTGAAACCAACATTGTGCACGCGTTGATACTGACGGTAAGGAAGACGAAAGCTCGAAGTGCAGCGGAAAGGACGATCGTACCACGAACCGCCCCGGACGACGCGTTCGGTATTGTCAGGAGCGCCCTTAACCCTGTTTCTCCCGTCGTCGTCATCATAAGGATAGGGTTTGTAGATGGACCTGGTCCATTCACCGGCATTGCCGTGCATATTGTGAAGACCCCATGAATTGGGTTTGTATTGGGATACAGGTTCGGTGACAAAACCGCCATCATTGAAACGTGCATCCTGCGGAATCCAGTTGTCGTACTTATTCGGGTTAGACACGGCCGCGGATTTCCAATCCTGGGCATACGGACTCCCCACAAACTTGGCAAGCATGGCATCACCGAGATTGGCAAACTGCGAGAAATCCGTATTGAGGTCGCCATACCAGAAGGGTGAAGAAGCACCGGCCCGGCAACTCCACTCCCACTGCGCCTCGGTTGGCAGATTGACTTTCCGTCCGGTTTTCTGAGACAGCCACTTGCAGAAGGCCATGGCTTCCTCCCAGGATACACGCACAACTGGATGGTCCGGCTGCTCCTGGTCATAGCCGGTTATTCCAAACTGGTAGCCGTGCCTGTCCTCTGTCCTGCTCTCGTGTTTAGAATCAAACTGCAGGTATATGGCGTTGGGGATCTCCACCGAACTCATCCAGAAGCCCTTCTTGATCTTTACTGCTGCTGTGGGATGTTCATCGGGATGGCCGCTGCCGCCCATCACAAACGCGCCGGCCGGAATCCAGACAAGATTGGAGTACACAGAACCGTCTGGCAGCGAAAGATTCGTGATTGCTCCCGCTGGCATTGATTCCTTCTGTTTCGAGCCCGCGCTCGCGGCATCGAAAGGCCAGCCTGTCACATTTGGAACTTGAGATTTCACAATCGAGGCTTCGGATGGCGGAACCGGGGTTGTATCGTATTTCGGTGTTTCCGGAATCTGCTCGTAGTCAGGAAAAGGCCCCATCGGCACGTATTTTCTACGCAGTTCCCGTGCTCGAAATACAACATTCGAGACATGATTCTGTTTGTCATACGGAGGTATCTCACCCCAAGTCCCATAGTACGGAGCATTCAGGTCGGCCCAGGCAGCAAGACGCTCCCAGGATTCTGCATCGAGATGGACGCCGTGATGGCCTTTGCGCAGAATCTGTCCTAGTTCTGTAGTACTGAAATGAAAATCCATTGGAGGAATCATTCTCCGGTCACTTTCGATGCCTGGGCGCCGGACAAAGCGCTGGAGTTCGAAGTAGGTCTTTGTGAATTTACCGCCGCCGCCCCAGTGTCCTGGCTGTTGGCTCTGCCAGTCGGTCAGCATTTCGTCACCCTTGAGGTTCGGTATCGGATTGCCGTCAATTGTTTTCATGTCCTTTGAACCATGACAGCCGATGCAGTATTTGGTCAGGACGGGCTGGACCTCCCTGGTAAAGCTGAAACCCCTGGTCGGACCATGCCACGGTTCTATGGCGGATGGTTTCTTGCGGGAAGCCGATGATGGACGGGTAATGGGCGCTTCTATTGGAGACTCGTGGCAGCCGACGCATGACACGTTCTCGCCAGGCATGGCGGTCAGCCAGGTACGCATAAGCTGAAGAGCCTGTCCTTTCTCGTCAAGCGGTTGGATTGCAATCGGGGTATTTGCCGGAATGGTGAAATATGCCGAGCCATCGCGTTCAACAGGAACTGTCCCGATAATCCTCTTGATATCCCACGGGCCATCGAAGCCTAGTGTTCCGTAGAGTCCGCCCAGTCCACGGTGGGAAAAATAGTATTCATATATTCTCAGTCGCTTCACTGTTCCGCGTGCCACGCCTGCAAGACCCGGACCGGCATGGATGTCGGCAATATGGGCGGTGGCGGTGTCAATGGAGAGGTTTACGCGTGAAGGTATGAGTCGTGGCTCAACGGACTGCTTGAGCGGTATTGACTGGAAGAGGGCTGAGCCTTCGACCTCCTTGATGAGTGTAAGGTTGTCGAAGATGTCGGCGAGATAAATTCCCCATAAGCCGTCTGGCCTCATCTTGGCCGTTACGAGAAAATATTTGTCGCTCAGCGGGAATGGCATCAGGAACTGCGGCCAACTTCCGATCAATCCGTCTCTTACGATTGGATCGACTTTCTTTCCATGGCCCGGGATTTCCTGGACAATACCGTCGCCGTCGCGCTGGCCCATGGCCGGGTCTAGAATGAGGAGCCTTCCGGCGCGCGGGACACCGTGGTGTCCGGTTGCAACGCCGATCACATGGCGCGAATTACCAGGCAAGGGACGTGCGTAGAAAAATGAGCCTGGGAAGAATGAACCGCTGCGGGAATAAACTCGCTGATCTGTGCCATCAGGGTTCATATGGAACAGCATGCGTGAATTGGCATGGGCGGCATCGGTATATTCCCAGCGCTGATAAAGAATGCGGCCGTTGGGCATGACCACGGGATTCCAGTCGTGCTCCTGCTCGAATGTCACCTGGCGGATCGCGCCTGACTTTGAGTCGAGCCTGTAGAGATTTGCAATATGTGAACTGCCAAAAACACATGGGACCCCGAGATAAGTCGCTGTTGAGCCGAACAGAATGTCGCCACCTGGCAGGTAGCAGGCGTCATAGTTGTCGACATCCTTCTCAGCACCGGGAGTGACCTGTCGCAGGTTCTTTCCATCCATTCCTATTTCAAAAACCTGAAAGCAATTATTGGACCCGATGGATGAGAAAAGCAGGCGGTCGGCATTGAAATGCAGGCAGAGATCGCCGACAAATTCGGTATTCCCAGGCTTGTATATAGAAACCAGTTTCGCCCCAGGATTTTTAACCGTCATGGTCATGATCTCGTTATCATAACCTTTCTTTTGAAGTGAACTGTTGCCTTCCCAGTTGTTCGGCAGACCGTTGGGCCCGGAAACACCGCGGCGAATCAGCAATATCTCCTTGAAGTCGACAAGGGGATTGGCCAGCAGGGCAGAGCGAATCGCATTAACCAGCCTGGCGGCTTCAGCCAATGCTTCCGGCTTCGAATCCTTCAATGCCTGCAGGAGACTGTCATGCTTCTGCCCGAATTCTTCCAGGTCCTTGAGGCGTTCAACCGCCGTATATTTGTCCGGCCAGGTTTCGGCCATATCCTTGATTGCCCGAACAGCTGCCTCAATGTCTATTGATTCAACATCGCGGATGGCGTCACTGAATTGCCCAGATTTATCGAGAGGATCCTTTGCGGAGGCAAAGACTGTTGCGAACAAAACACAGCCGATCATGACCAGTAAAGCAATGTATTGTTTTTGCTTCGAATTAACGTGCTTTCTCATACTATTTTCCCCTCTGGTTGGCGGTCAATTCCCGGAGCCGGGAATTCATGACTGTTCAGCACCTCGCTTGACTTTGTCGTTTAACCCGTAGCCTAACCTTCTGGAGATATCTGCTGTATGCCTGCGCATGATCTCACCAATGCGTGAGAAAGTTATGAACGGCATTCTGTCGGCTGGACCGGTAACAGTTATTGCGGCGACAGGATAGCCCTGGTGATTCAGTATGGGAGTGGCCACGCAGTGGACACCATTAGCAGCCTCGGCGCGGTCAATTGCGTAACCTTTACTACGCACCTTCGCCAACTCCTGGTCGAGCCTGGAACGGTTTGTTATCGTAGTCTCAGTGAAACGTTTCAGCGAAAGGCTCTTAAGGACATTTCTGTATTCGTTTTCAGGAAGGTAAGCCAGGATAGCCTTCGTTGAGGCGGAGGCATGAGCCGGCTGACGGGTTCCCGGATCACATACAAACCTGAAATTGTGCAGGCCCTGCACCTGTTCAAGAACTATACCCTCGCCCCTGTCCAGGATACTGATGACCACAGTCTCCCCTATCAGGTCACGAAGGCGACGCATAACATCAACGGAAGATTCTATCAGCGTCCTGTCGTGCGCGCAGCCGTAAGAGAATGTGGCCATTTTCCGGCTTAACAGGTAGCTGAGGGTGTGTTCATCTCGCGTAACATATTCATGTTCGCAAAGGGTGTTGAGTATCCGGTAAACAGTATTTTTCGGAAAATTAAGCTCACGCGCGATTTCGCTTAGAGTTACACCTTGCGGATGGAGCCGGAGATGGTCAAGGATCGTGAGTGTCCGATGGAGTATCGGAACTCCAAAACCCTTCCTGCCTGCCCGAGACTTTCCAGTTGTCGAAATCATGGCTGCTGATCGTTCCTAAGATGGGCTACTGTTCCTGTATTGGTACAACAGACGTCACACCCGGTCAAACATAAAATGGAAATTACGCCGAATGGGCCGCTCCTAATCCCCTGCCCGTGCTGTCAGCCACGCGCTTTAGCCGGACAAGACTGCCAAAACAAGTCATTTCCCGCCCAGCGCCCGGCACGTCAGCGCAGGGGCCAGAAAACGTTTGACGATGCAGGTGGGCAGGAATAAACTCCAACGCTTTAAGTCCAGTAAGTTCTTAAGGAGAAAACAAGCATGAGCACAGAAAAACGGGGTCTCTTCGAACTGCCTGACGGAAAGAATATGACAATCACATTCTTTCTCGTTGCATCACTTTTCCTCCTGTGGGGTTTCTGCAACGGAATGATAGATACCATGGACAAACACTTCCAGGACCAGCTGGGCCTGACGAAAGCGCAATCGGCCTGGGTACAGTTTGCCCATTACATGGGTTATGCACTGATGGCGCTTCCCGCCGGCCTGCTAACACGCAGGATCGGCTATAAAGGCGGCATCATCTTTGCTCTTGCACTTGTCGCATTCGGCGGCTTCTGGTTCATGCCCGCTACACATATCTCCAAGTTCTGGGCATTCCTTATGGGCGTATGCCTGATCGCAATGGGACTGACCGTCCTTGAAACCGTGGCAAACCCTTACACAACGGTCCTCGGCCCAAAACAGTATGGCCCAACGCGTATAAACCTTGCTCAATCGTTCAATGGTATCGGGTGGATACTTGGTCCGATTGTCGGATCAATGTATTTCTACTCCGAAGGTGGAGTCGAGAAGGCACATGGCCAGCTCTACATCCCGTATTTGGGCGTAGGCATCGTGGTTCTTGTTCTGGCCGTGTTTTTTGCTTTTGCGTATGTTCCGGACATCAAGGTTGAGGACGATTACCACACCGACGACGGCACAGGCGGTATTCCCGTCGAAAAAGAGCGGAACCGCCCCCTAATACTGCTTATGATGTTCCTTAACGTCGGGGCAATCGGGCTGTCACTTTATCTGATTCTTAACACGATTCTTCCAAGCGTTGTCACCGAAAACAGTGTATCTGCAGCGTTCTTCCAGAAGTTCCTTGTCTTCGAAAAATGGCTCCCCTATATCATCGCTGCCGGGGTGCTCCTGACGCTGCCGGCATTGACTGCCGGTGCGAAGAAAGTGACCACCAGCAGTATCTGGGCGCACCCTCACTTTTCAGCCGCAACACTGGCTCAGTTCGTGTACGTGGCCGCACAGGCCGGTATTTTCAGCTTTTTCATCAACAGCATGACGATTGACAAGAACAACGGCTATTCTATGGTGCCGCCGCTGCCGGCTTCATGGAACTCTGGATATATGAAAGAAAAAGGATGGGTTGAAACCAAAACCGCGATTGCCACGGGAGAGATCAAGAATGTCAAGGTTCTTGCAGAACGCTTGAAAGATAAGACCGACGCAGTTTGCAGCTTCCTGAACAGCCAGCTGTCTTCCAATACCCTGGCTCTCGTTAACAATCCTGCTGCATCCGAGAAGATGCTCCAAAAGGCCATCCAGCAGGATTTCAACAGGATTATCCGGCAGGAACTCAACAAGAAGGATAACAAGCCTGCGCTTTATGATGCACAGCGTTTCAACGCGGTAAGCCTTAGCGAGAAAACCAGGCAGCTAGCCGCCGAAAACCCGACGAAAGACAACGAGCGGCTTTGCCTGAACCGCATGCTGATCCAGGATGCTTTTCCAGCATCCATCCCGTTCGACAGCAGCATAACCTCCATCAGCGATAAAGGAGCCGGATTCTTGTCATCACTCGCATTCGGATTCTTCCTGCTCGGCCGTATTACAGGAGCCGCCATGCTCAGGAAGCTTAGGGCCTACAAGGTGGTTGGCATGTACGGGCTTATCAATGTTGGTGTTTGCGCGCTGATCATCCTAAAGCTGGGCTGGCTTTCGGTCTTCTGCGTATTCCTCAGCTATTTCTTCATGTCAATTATGTTCCCGACAATATTTGCACTCGGCATCTTCGGCCTGGGCTCGCAATCGAAAAAGAAAGCTTCCGCGTTTATTGTCATGTCAATCACCGGAGGCGCGCTTATGCCGAAATTCATGGGACACCTTGGTGATGTCTATAATATGTCAGCAGCCTTCTGGATGCCGCTCGTTTGTTTCATCTTGATTGCCCTCTACGGCCTTTACTGGACAAAGCTTAGCCAGTCCGAGGGCGCACTGAATCTTCCGGCCTCCGGCGGGCACTGATCCAGAAAAGGACGCTGAATTAGGACCGATTGTGCCGGTTACGGCAAATCGGTCCGGCGCCAGTCGCTGTCAGAAGGCAGCTTTTGGCCTGCTTTTCTTCTGGCCCGTTTCATCGCGGATGATGTATATTTCCGTTTCGCTGATAAGCTTTCAGGAGAATATTTATGATACCACGTTATACCGGCAAAGTGATGGGAGCCATCTGGACGGACGAGAACAAGTTCCGCACCTGGCTGAATATTGAAGTCCTCGCCTGCGAAGCCATGAACAGGCTCGGCATGATTCCAGCCGCCGACCTGAAACGCATCCAGACCCGCGCAGACTTCAACGTCAAACGCATCCTGAAGATCGAGGAAAAAGTAAACCACGATGTCATCGCATTCCTTACAAACGTAGCCGAGTATGTCGGCCCGTCAGCCCGGTATATTCACAGGGGTCTCACCAGCTCCGACATACTGGACACCTCGCTGGCTGTCCAGATGGTCCAGGCTGTTGATATTCTCATAAAGGACGTAAAAGCTGTCAGGAAAGCCGCCGCTGCAAAGGCTCGGAAATACAAATTCACCCCCATGATGGGCCGCTCGCACGGAGTTCACGCCGAGCCAATCACCTTTGGACTGAAGATGGCCCTGATGTACAACGAGTTCGGACGCGCGCTCGAACGGCTCCAGTCCGCGCGAGAAGTAATAGCTGTCGGCCAGCTTTCCGGCGCTGTAGGTACCCATGCGCACCTTGACCCGTTCGTCGAGAAATATGTATGCACTAAACTCGGGCTGAAACCGGCCGCAATCTCGACACAGGTACTCCAGCGCGACCGGCATGCCGAATACATGTCAGCTATTGCCCTCGTCGGCGCCTCGGTCGACCGCTGGGCCACGGAGTTTCGCCACCTGCAGAGAACCGAAGTCCGCGAGATCGAAGAGTTTTTCGGATCGCAGCAGAAAGGTTCCTCGGCAATGCCGCACAAAAAGAACCCGATTACAGGCGAAAAGCTTTCCGGCCTCGCGCGCCTGCTCCGCGGCAACATGGTTGCAGCCATGGAAAACGTTGCACTCTGGCACGAACGCGACATTTCACATTCGTCCGTAGAACGTATAGTCATGCCTGACAGCACAATTGCCCTGGATCACATGCTCACACAGCTCGACAAACTGGTTACCAACATGAAGGTTTACCCGGAGCGCATGATGTACAACCTGAACCTCACCCGCGGGTTGGTCCATTCCCAGCAGGTGCTCCTCATGCTGACAGACAAAGGTTTCTCAAGGGAAACGGCATACAGGATGGTCCAGAGGCACGCAATGAAGTCATGGGAAACCGGCCAGGATTTCCGCAAACTGATAGAGACCGACCCCGAAATCATGACAAAAGTCAGGGCGAAAGACCTCGACCGCGTTTTCAACCTGAAAGTGCACTTCAAGGATGTAAACAGAACATTTAAAGCAGTAGGACTATAAGAAAACAGTCTTCTCGCACCTGCCCGCCAATGCGGCTTGGAGCAGGCGGGGAGCACGCTGAGACCTCTGAATATTTAGAAAAGAAAAGGAATAAGAGACAATGAAGAAAACTTCAGCTTATGCGAAGGCTGGCGTAGATATCGACAAAAAGATGGCCGGCATTTCGGCAATCAAGAAAATGGCCGACAGCACAGGCGGCAGGGGCGTGTTAAGCGGTATCGGACTTTTCGGCGGCATGTTCCAGTCCCCAGGCACTGACAAGGCGCTCGTCGCGAGCGCTGATGGCGTCGGCACAAAACTCAAGGTCGCAGCCATGGCCGGCCGCCATGACACTGTCGGGCAGGACATTGTGAACCACTGTGTGAACGATATTCTTGTCCAGGGCGCCAAACCTCTCTTCTTCCTGGATTACATAGGGACATCGAGCTTTAACGGAAAAATGTTCCAGGATGTGGTTTCAGGCCTCTGCAAGGCCTGCCGCGAGAACAACTGTGCCCTGCTGGGCGGCGAAACTGCCGAGATGCCAGGCCTTTATCCTCCGGGCGAATACGACCTCGTGGGAACAATTGTAGGCGTCGTTGACAAGAAAAAGATAATCACAGGCCGGGGAATCAAACCCGGAGACGTGCTTATCGGACTGCCCTCAAGCGGACTCCATACAAACGGCTATTCGCTCGCAAGGAAAGTAATATTCAAAACGGCAAAACTTAGAGTTACCGACAAACTTCCAGGCACGGTTAAAACCGTGGCAGATGCCCTACTTGCCGTCCACCGCAGTTACCTGAAACCTGTCAGCCAGGTCCTGGATAAGGTCAAGGTCCACGGCATGGCTCACATTACCGGCGGCGGGTTCCAGGATAATCTACCCCGGGTACTGCCAAAGGATGCTGTTGCAGTCATAGACCGGCGGACATGGAAAGTTCCGCGCCTATTCCAGTTTATCCAGGAAAAAGGAAAAGTTGACCGTGACGAAATGTACCGGGTTTTCAATATGGGTATCGGTTACATCATTATTGTCAGCAAGAAGGATGAAAGCCGGACAATGTCCATCCTTGGAAGAACCGACTGTACACCTGTCATAATTGGCCACATCGAAAAGGGACAAAAGAGAGTACGGCTTGTCGGCTGAACACGAGGCAATGAAAAGCCTGTTGTCTTTCCCTCAATCCGCCTACATGACCGAGCCCGGCAAGTACATTGATGAATGGAATGTTTTCTCCGCATTATCCGGCAATTCTTAAGGGAAATCCCCGCAAATGAACAAACAGGAATTTGAGCTGATAGAAAAATGGTATATGGATTTTACCGGCAAATACCGCGCACCGGACGGCTCAATGCACCTGGTGCTTCAGCTGAAATTTGACCACAGCATCAGGGTGGCAAATGACTGCGTTGAGATTGCCCGTGACCTCGACTGGGCTCCAGATGACATCATGACAGCCAAAGCAATAGGACTCCTCCACGATATTTCCAGGTTCCCCCAGTTCTCGGAGTACAGGACATTTCTCGACCACAGGTCTTTTGATCATGGAGAGCGCGGGTTCCAGATTATAGACGAACTGGATATTCTTTCTTCCCTGAAAGCCAGCGATCGGGCATGCATACTGAACAGTATTCGTTACCATAACCGCCGCAACATAGAGGTGGATCTTGATTCGGATAGTATGCGAATGCTGCACCTGATACGTGACGCCGATAAACTGGACATCCTCATGATAGTTTACGACACCATCAAGAACAACCGGCACAAGGACTACCCCGAAATACTCTGCCACATAGACCTGAACGGCCCGGCATCTCCAGCCCTTGTAGAAGAGATCAGAAAGAACGGTTACGGCTCTTACGAGCATGTCAAGACAATGACCGACATGAATCTCATGCGCATGACCTGGGTTTACAACATAAATTACCTGCCATCCCTGCGCCGTCTCATGGAACGAAAACTTCTCGATCAGCTGGACGAAACAATGACAAAGAACCCGGACGTTGTGGATTTAATGGCCAGGGCAAGAAGGTTCGTTGAAGGAAAACTGGGAAAAATCAGAACGTAAACCTTTAAACGTCAACCGCTATGGAATTCAGACGGGGTCAAGAGCATCAGAAATGCAGACGTTTCTTCAGGTATTAATGTCGTACTTCTTTATGAGCCTCTGCAGATAGGCCCTTTCAATGCCGGCTTCCCTGGCAGCTTTGGACACATTGAATTCATTTCTTTTCAAAAGGGCCGCGATGTAATCACGCTCGAACTTCTCGACAATGTCCCCCTTTGCAACCTTGAAAGGTTTCGCATCGGCATTCCCGTCGCTCTCACCCTCTTCTGAGGTTTTCATCCTTCCAAGGTAAAGGTATGAAGTAAGGTTGATTGGACGCTGGTTATTGTAGGCTGCAATTTCTATAAGGTTTCTGAGCTCACGGACATTGCCTGGCCAGTCATGATTCTTGAAAGACTCCATCGTCTTGTCAAAGTCGGCAACCTGATCCATTGCGTCGTTACCGATAAACTCCTTAAGGAAACGCTTTGTAAGCTGAGGCAGATCGTCTTTCCTGTTCCGCAGGGGAGCCAGGTCTATATGCACCACGGAAAGGCGGAAATAGAGATCCTCCCTGAACCTGCCGGCATTAACTTCAGCCTCGAGCTTTCTGTTTGTCGCGGAAATGATCCTGACATCAATGTTCTTGAGCTTATTGGTGCCAACCTTCCTGATTTCCTTTTTTTCAAGGACACGCAGAAGCTTCGGCTGCAGCTCGGGACTTAAATCCCCGATCTCATCGAGAAACACTGTGCCGCCATCGGCATATTCAAAAGCTCCAACACGGTCCACATTCGCGCCCGTGAAAGCGCCCTTCGTATGCCCGAACAGTTCACTTTCAATAAGCTCTTTGGCCATCGCGGCGCAATCAATCACAACAAACGGCTTGTCTTTCCTGGCACTGTGTTTGTGTATTTCCTCGGCAAGAACTTCCTTGCCTGTGCCGGTTTCACCCTCAATCAGGATGGTGGCGTCGGTCGGCGCATAAGTCTCGGCGATATGGAACACCCTTCGCATCGGTATGCTTTTGCCCAGGAGGGCGCCAAATGATTCGTTCTGGCTCAGGGTATAGGCCATCGCTTCCTTCAGCGGGCAGAAAACCAGCTTGGTTTTCCCGAGCTGGATATCCGTGCTCTGGCTCAGAAATGCTTCAGTAACCTTGACACCCTGGATGACTGTTCCGTTGGTACTGCCCAGGTCGCTTACCATGTATCCTTCAGGCACAAGCTTGATCTCGCAATGACGGCGCGAAACTGTCGAATCCTGCAGGACAAGATCGTTATTGGGACCACTTCCAATCGTGAAGACATTCTTGTCGACCATGAATTCCCTGCCCTGCAAGGCGCCGCTGATAACAAGTAATTTGGACTTCTTGACTAGAATTGCATTGCTGGCCTTGTCAGATGAAATAACAAGGGTCGGACCATCTATCTTCCTGGCCTGCTGTCGACTTTCCATTCCTGAAACCTTCTTCTTTTGCGCTCAATAACAACTGCGTACAAGCGAATACAGCAGGCATAGTAGATATGCGTACTTTAGTACACAAGTATTAATTACAGAAAAAACCCTGGAGCAAATCGTCAACGCAACCTCCTGCAAAACAGTGTATTACGACTTTCGCTATTATGGTTACTGCTGATGGCATGGAATGTGCAATACATCTATGCAGAGAAGGTGAAAAACAAGGTGAATATTAAGAAAGGTCCTAACAATGAGACCAGGCATTACAACAGCGATCATGCTGGTTCTGACCCTTCTCGGCAACTCAGCAGTTCTTCTTGCAGAAGAAGACCAGAATGACTGGGTCAAGAAGCACGCAATTATAAAAACCCACGAAACCCAGGATCGCGACGAAGATGGCGCCATCAAAAGCGTGACCACACTCAAAGAAACAACCATATACATCAAACAGACAAGCTTTGAAGTCAAGAAAAGGAATCAATTTGGCAGCCTTGTTGTAGCCTGCAGGACCAACGACACGGTCGATATCCAGGGAGGCAGGGCCACAATAGTCGAAACACTTCTGCCTGGATACAGCGATCTTGTAGTTACATCAATAACGACCGTCCAGAAGACGCCTGACGGAATAGTAACCACCGTTCAGTCCAGGGATAAAGACGGAACAATGATAATAATCAGCAGGACCACCCTGGTCACAAAAGCCGATGGATCAACTTCCACGGTGGTAGAAACACTGGACAAGAAAGGCAGACTTGTACCCAGGCAGGTTTCCAACCACTCCTAACATTCTGCAGAAGGCGTTTCCGCATTCAGGAACTTCGGGTTGTTCCCCGCAATTACAATAGTTACTTCCCCTTTGATCTTTGCATCTGCAAATTCAACACTAAGCTGCGCGAGGTAACCACGCCGTATTCTTTCGAATTTCTTCGTCAGCTCAATGCAGACTGCTGCACGCCTGTCGCCCAGAACTTCCAATGCAACGCATAGCGTTGCGCCAACCCTGAATGGCGATTCAAATACGATCAGGGTATGGGGCATATCTTTTTCTTCTTCAAAAAAACGGTGAAGCGCGCCCGGCTTCCTCGGCGGATACCCCTTGAATGTGTAACTTGACGTCGAAAGCCCCGACGCAACCAGGGCAACATCCGTCGCTGATGCACCCGGGATCACCTGGAACTCAACCCCCTGCTCTGCCGCCATGGAGACCAGCCTGTAACCGGGATCACTGATGCCGGGATAGCCGCCATCACTGCACAAGGCTACATTCCTGCCTTCCTGGATAAACCGTATAAGGTATTCGCCGGTCTTCTGTTCCGCCCCCTGCCTGTAAGATACAAAATAGGCCGGACGTGGAATTCCAAAATGGCTGAGAAGTATACGGGTCCTTCGCGTGTCCTCGCAGGCAATTACATCCGCTGTTTTCAACACCTGGAGCGCACGTGCACTTATGTCGTCAAGGTTCCCTATGGGCGTTGCCACTATGTACAACATCTTTCAGCTTCTCCGCTATAAGCTCCTTTACCCTCGAAAGACCCTTTTTTTGCAGGGCAGATACCGGCACCATGTCCGGGTATGCTTCCATCAACCGGGGCAGAAACTCTTTTGCCTGTGGCGTATCACACTTGTTGCACAGAAGCAATGAAGGAACTCTGCCGGCGCCTATTTCACCCAGAGTCTCCATCACGACATTCAACTGGTCGGCAAAACGGGGGTGGCTGGCATCAGTCACTATAAGCAGCAGATCAGCTTCGGCTGCAACCTCAAGGGTGGACCTGAACGATGCCACAAGCCCGTGCGGCAGGTGCCGGATGAATCCGACGGTATCCGTCATAAGTACCTTCTTTCCGTCCGGCAGATACACAAGCCTGGTCTTTGTATCAAGCGTCGCGAAAAGGCGGTCATCTACATATGCATCTGCGGCCGTGAAGGCGTTAAGTAGCGTTGACTTGCCGGCATTCGTGTATCCTGCAATACAGACAAGAGGCATGGACCTGTCTTCGTTCAACATGCGCCGCCTCTCCTGGATCTTCTCAAGCTTCTTCTTCAGCTCCTTGATCTGCCTGCGCATTGGCTCATTCCTCAATTGCAGGGGGCTCTCTCCCGGACCCCTCATCCCGATACCCCCGGAAAACCGGTGCTGTTTAACCGAAACGGGCATTCTTGATATCAGGTACTGGAGCTGGGCAAGTTTGACCTGTATCTGAGCCTCCGTAGTACGTGCCCGGCGGGCGAAGATCTGGAGAATCAGTTCGGTACGGTCAATGACCTTGATACCAAGCGCAAGATCAAGGTTGTTCACCTGAACCGCGGAGAGCTCGTTGTCGAAAATAATTATGTTTGCCCTGGCCTGACGGCAGGCCAGCTGTATATCGGTAAGCTTGCCCTCTCCCACAAAAAAACTGGGTGTCGGCCTGTCCCTTTTCTGGGTAATGCACCCTACCACGACAGCACCGGCAGTATCGGCCAGCCTCTCGAGCTCAAGGAGGGAATCTTCAGCCTCTTCCTTTCCCTGCCGCCCAAAGATGGCCTGTACCAGAAGGGCCCTCTCCGCACGCGCAGTTTCAACTTTTCCGGAGAACTTCTTCATCTGTGTCCCAACTTTCCAATAACAGCTTTCAGTCCGACCTGTTTCCGCGCCATGTAACGGGTTTCAACTTCCTTTTGAAAAATTCACGCCGTAACTCCCTGCGGGTCTTAACCGTCGGCTGTTTCTGCCACTGCCTGAACTCAGCGTAAATCTCTTCATTCTCAAAGGCATGGCAGCCCTTCTTGTCGCGCCACTGGCCGCGGGGATAGTCATAAAGCCAGCAACGGTCCCCCAGGTTCAGAAGGCAGGCATGGCACTTTCGCACCGGCTTGACACTGTAACGCATTAGGAGATTCCCCCATGTATACGCCTGATACACCTGCTGGATAAGAAACAACCATCACACAAACACGTCTTATTCATTCTTTTTATCTTTTATCCCAAGACAACCTTCAATGAAACAATAAAATGGGGCTGAAGAAACAATTGCTTGATTTAACGGCAACTCTTTTCCACTATGTCGCGAAATTTCAGGAATAACATATGAAAAATAAAATTCAAACAAAGAACGTAATCGTAGAGATGGATGGCGATGAAATGACCCGTGTCCTCTGGAAGCTGGTCAAGGAAAAGCTGATTTTTCCCTACGCAGATGTGAATATTGATTACTACGACCTTGGCCTGGAACATCGCGACAAGACCGGCGACAAAGTGACGGTAGATTCCGCCAATGCCACACTGAAGCACGGCGTCGCAGTGAAATGCGCGACAATTACCCCCAACCAGGAACGAATGACGGAATACAAACTGAAGAAAGAATGGAAAAGCCCAAACGCCACCGTTCGCGCCATCCTTGACGGCACTGTCTTCCGCTGTCCCATAATGACAAGAAATATCCGGCCTTCCCTTCCGACCTGGAAAAAACCGATAATTGTCGGCCGCCATGCTTACGGCGATGTCTACAAGAATACGGAGTTCCGGGTTGAAGGACCCGGAAAAGCCGAGCTTGTCTACACCGGCATTGACGGCAGGGAAATCTCACGTCAGGTAATTCACGAATTCCAGGGGCCAGGGATCATCCAAGGCCTCTATAACCTGGATTCGTCAATAACCAGCTTCGCCAAGGCATGCTTCGAATATGCCCTTGATCGTAAAGTTGATATCTGGTTTGGAGCGAAGGACACAATTTCCAAGACTTATGACGGCAGGTTCAAGATCATCTTCGAGGATACTTACCAGAAAGAATACAAAAACAGGTTTGCCACCGCCGGAATAAACTTTACCTATACGCTGATTGACGACACCGTGGCGCGAATCATGAAATCCGAGGGCGGAGTGCTGTGGGCCTGCAAGAACTACGACGGCGATGTCATGTCCGACATGGTCGCCTCTGCATTCGGTTCACTCGCAATGATGACCTCCGTCCTTGTATCACCCAAGGGAGTGATGGAATTCGAGGCCGCTCACGGCACGGTTCAGAAACACTATTATAAACACCTCAAGGGAGAAAAGACTTCCACCAACTCAATGGCACTGATCTTTGCCTGGAGCGGAGCGCTAAGAAGGCGAGGCAGCATTGACGGCACTCCTGAAGTAGTTGCATTCGCCGACGCCATCGAGCAAAGCGCTGTCGGCACCATAGAGAACGGAATTATGACCGGCGACCTGGCAAAGATTTCCAACCCGCCAGCAAAAAAAATCTGCTCGAGCGAAGAGTTTATTGATGAAATTGCCGTTACGCTCGACAGAAACTGGAAATGACCAGGGAAAGACAATCACGTTTCGAATAAGAAGCAACTATTCAGCGCCAGCAGGTTCTGGCGGCATCTTGGAAGAAGGCAGCCCCAGCTTCTGGAGCATTTCGTACTCTTTCCTGAGAACATCATTCTTTTCCTTCTGCTTAGCCTTTAAAACTGCCTCAGCCGAATCAAGAGCTTTTTGCGCCATGCATATGGACTGAGAAGGCCCTTCATCCTTGCTGCTCTTTTTCTTTGATTTCGACTGCCGCTCCCTTTCCTTTGCCTCCTCGCTCGCAAGCTTAGACTTGGTCTTTCCCAAACCTTCATTTGCATAGATCAGGGCCAGCTCAGCTTTCTCCAGCGAATTCATCAGGGCATTAAGCTCGGCAAACGGGGCTGCCCCTTTGAGATAACCATCTTTCTTCAAGACATCAGTCATCGCAGCAACAATCGCCGCCGTCTTG
>Ga0172375_10000234_pt1 | contig 87192 bp, 83 predicted proteins | sample LakKiv1m_FD_114537 | JGI IMG/M metagenome (GOLD analysis project Ga0172375, IMG submission 114537) | Freshwater microbial communities from Kabuno Bay, South-Kivu, Congo - kab_092012_11.1m | ecosystem: Environmental > Aquatic > Freshwater > Lake | place: Democratic Republic of the Congo... | reverse complement strand
GATTGGCGACCATACTTTATGGTCTTTTCGGAGCCACAATCAAAACATTTCTTTTAAACATAAAACCTCCTAAAACACGAAGTATACCCTAAAAGTCACCAACTAGTTTTTCCCTTTAAGCCACAATCCACAACCAGGGCAAACCTATTATTGTGTCGCCTTCAACGCCCTTAACACCGGTACGGTCTATGGAGCCAAGTATCTTGACCTCAACCAAAACCACACTCGCGATGATGGCGAACAGGGATTAGGCGACTGGAACATCTACCTTCGCGATCCCTCCTCTCCAGCTGTCCCCGTTGCTTCCACTACCACTGAGTCCGATGGCAGCTACAGTTTTGAAAATGTCCTCGCCGGAGACTATTTGGTTTGTGAAGACCCCTCTCACGCGAGCGACAACTGGGTTCAGCGCGAACCGCAGACTGGTACTCTCTATGATGACTGGTACTGCTACAATCTCACTCTTCCTGCTGGCGCCGAATACGGAGGCTACAACTTTGGTAACTTCCAGTATGGTAGCGCCTTTGTCAATAAATACGAAGACCTCGATGGAGTGCTGGGTAGAAGTGACGACGAAACCTGGCTTGGTGATCCAAGCTTTACTTTCCGCCTCTACTTTGACGATGTTGGCGGTTGGAACCAAGTTAGTCAAGAGGATACCAATGGTTCGGGTCTTGCCTCCTTTACCGGTAACTTGACCCAGCTTGGCCAATATTACGTCTGCGAAGTCTACAAAGATGGTTGGCAAGAAATGCGCTCCCTGTTTAATCCTGCCAATAACCAGTCTGGAGCCCAAGATGAATATCCAGTATGTGAAGGCATCACCGTCTCCACTTCTGGCTACCGTGTTTCAACAGAATTCGGCAATATCCGCTTCGGCGACCTAGTTGTTACCAAGTACAACGATGTAAACGGTAATGGCGAGTGGGACGACAATGAAGACACTCTCCCTGACTGGACCATGAATCTGTCTGGTTTTGACTTCCTGGGCTCTCAAGATACCGACGTATTAGGTGAAGCTACTTTCTCAGACCTCAGATATGGTAAGTATTACCTTTCAGAAACCGAACAAGACGGCTGGACCCAAACTGGTATCAGTTGTTCGAGTGATGAGCAACAGGAAGATCGAGTATTCCAGGTTGCGTTGTTTATCTCTGATACTCCCGACGGGTACGGTGTCGGAATTAACGCCGGTGAAACAACTACTTGTTATGTTGGCAACCAAGCCGAACCGATCCTAACGATCGAGAAAAGTAACGACGCGATCGGGAACAAAAACCCAGGTGAGACCGTTACCTATACTCTCAAACTCAACCTCACAGGTAGCGATATTCAGGGAGTCACCGTTACCGACATTACACCTGACGGCTTTGAGTATGTCCCCGGTTCCTGGACCGCCAAGAAAAATGGTGTTCCTTTCGTTATTCTTGAACCCTCCTATGGTTCACCCGGAGTCTGGAACATTGGCGATCTCCTTGCCGGCGACGAAGTAGTCTTGACCTACGAAGCCAAGATTAGTACGGACCAGGATGGTGGCACCTACAAAGATATTGCTTGGGCGAGTGGAATGAATGAGGCTTGGGGTGTTCTCTTAGCCCAAGGTCAAAACTCTACCTACGTAGACGATGTCTACGTCGGAACCGACGTCACGGTCAACGAGAACATGCTCGAAACCGGCAGTGTTGACATCGAGAATACTGGTGAAGTCTTAGGTGCTTCAACCGAACTTCCCGCAACTGGGGCTAATTCTGGTTGGCTTGCCTTAGCACTAGCTTTACTCGTATCCGGCCTGCTCTTTATCTTTGGAGGAAAACGCATGAAAATGTTTCTGGTTGGTATAGTTGCCATATCTGCTCTTTTCCCCTTTGCTCCTCGTATTGAAGCGGCCGATCCTGACAACAATCTCTCCGTGCGAGTTGAACAACCAGTTTCTCCCACTCGTCTTTCGAGTTGGAAACTCTCCTTCAGTGTTCTCGACCGCGAAGCTCGCACACCAGTAGTGACTTGCTTTGCCAAGAAACCGGGAGCCGGTAGCTTTGTCCAGTTTGACACGGCAAAAACTTCCTTAAAAGATCTTGGAGATAACGACAGTTGCGACGTAAACTCTTCACTCCTTACCGCTCAAGGCGACTACGAGTTCTATGTTCACGCCGTTGCCGGGGGGGATAGCGAAGACAGTGATCACGTCACCGTCGCCTACGACACTCAAGGCCCCGAGCGTCCCGTGAGCTTCTCTAAAGAACGTCCTTGGGCCTGCCGCTACGTTATTCACTTCAAGACCGCGGCTGACAATGGCAACACCAAGTCTGTTGAAATCTTTGGTTCGAAAGACCGCTCCTTCAACACCGACAACAGTACTCGCCTTGGCGGTGTCTCAATTGGATCCGACGAAGAAGGCACCTACAACTTCGATATGGTGGGAGATGATTGCAATGAGGAATGGTACTTTGTCATCCGTGCCTTTGACTCAGTCGGCAACCAATCAGCCCACATTGGCGACGAAGTCGACCTCACTACTACCGTGACCCCGTCACCCGCTGCCGGGGCTCTCCTTGTCGACGCTAACCAAGGGGGCAGTGTTCTTGGTGAAGAAACCCCCACTGACTCGACCGGTACCGGTGAAGTCATGGGCACTGAGGCCAGTCCAAGCCCTGATCAAGGAATGGTTGCTGGTCTCAAAGAAGCAGTCTCTTCAGGCAAACTCAAATGGTGGCTCCTGGGTGGAGTTATCGTTATAATACTTGGGTATGCCTACGCTCGCAAAAACAAGCAAGCTTAATCCCTTTCTTTGGTTTGGCTACCTCTTTCTCTTGTTTAGTCTCGTTCTTCTCTTGCGGATCTTTTGGGAGCCCGTCAAGCTCGAAACAAGCTTTAAACTTACTCAGTCAGGAGTTGTCCCCCTTCCGACTCTTAGCCCCGTTAACACTGACTTTAGTCTCCTGATCAGGAAAATAAACGCCGTCGCCCCCATCGTTGCTTCTGTCGATCCCTACGACAGCTGGGAGTATCAAAAAGCCCTTACTCGTGGCATCGCCCAAGCCCAAGGCACCGGCTTACCGGGGCAGGGGAAGAACATTTTCCTATTTGCCCACAGCTCCGCCAACCCCTTAGAAGCCTCTCGTTTTAACTCTGTTTTTTATCTGCTTCACCGCCTCGAGACCGGGGACCAAATCGAGGTTTGGTACCAAAAAGAGCAATACTTCTATTCCGTTTCTGGCAAAAACTTTGTGTCTCCCGACAAGGTTGAGTACCTCAGTAGCCACGCGTCAGGTGAACAGCTAACTCTCATGACTTGTTGGCCCCCTGGAACTACCCTCAAACGTCTGATTATTACGGCTAAGAGTATCTAAGCGTATACTACTACTCATGCCAGACCCTCAACCCAGTTCCAAGTTCCTCCGCAACTTCTACTTTTGGTCGGGGATTGTCGCCACCTTCGCCTACCGCATTATCGTGATTGTCACCCACTATAGTAGTTTCTGGGCTCAGGCCCTGTGGTACCTTGGAACGATTGGTTTTATTATTTATTTTCTTCACCGCTACCAAATTTCGGAAAAAAGAGCTCGGTTGATCAGAGAGCATCAACTGATCGAGAAAATTAAGCTCACTCCCAATCTCTCTAGAGAAGAAATCGCCTCCACCGAATACATCCTCAAAACTCTCCTTTCGACGAAAGAAAAATGGAACTACATCTTTATCTTTGCGATGTCCGCCCTCGCCATTGTGATCGGTCTCTATCTGGATTTTTTCGCTAAATAGCCCTCCCTTGTTCTCCCCCCCAAAACCTGCCTATAATGGAGGTATGTTTGCTCGACTTTACCGCCATTTCCGCCACTGGTTTACCCCCCATCACACCAACAACTTTCGTGCCCGCCTTCTGCATAATTCTGGGCTTCTCGCGGTTATCGGTCTTTTCCTGAGTTTTAACTTGCTTGTGCGACTTCTTGATAGCACTCCCCTCCACATCCTGGGTTTTACTTCCTCCGTTACGATTGACGAAGTGGTGAGTAAAACTAACGAAGAACGCATTGCAAGTGGCCTCACGGGGCTGAAATACAACGACACTCTTGCGGATGCCGCCCGCCGCAAAGCCGCTAACATGTTTACCGAAAACTACTGGGCTCACACCTCTCCCTCCGGGATCGACCCTTGGCATTGGTTTAAGGAAGCCGGTTATCAATACACGAGTGCCGGCGAAAACCTCGGTAAAGACTTTGGCAACACCGCGAGCCTCGTTGCGGCCTGGATGGCTTCCCCCTCTCATAAAGCTAACATCATTAACCCCAAGTACACCGAAATCGGGGTAGCGGTCGTGCCCGGAACCCTTCTTGGACAAGACACCGTGCTGGTGGTTGAACTTTTTGGTTCTACTTCAGGTGGAGCCGTCCCGCAAACTGCCGAAGTCACTCCGCAAGTCGCCGAGGTTACTCCCCAAGTGGTCGAAACCAAAGGCGTTACGCTTGAAGAACAGCCGGCTCCCACCCCTGTTCCGACCCCCATTCCTGTCCAGGTCGCCGAAGTCCAGATTACCGCTCCTCGGTATGATGAATTTAACCTCAAACAAATCGCCGCCATCTTAACCACCGCTTTGTTAATGTTGGTCCTGCTTTCTGACGTCATTATCGCCGAGTCTAGCAAGCTCTCTCGCCGGGTTGGCAATAACTGGACTCACCTCCTTTTTATTAACGCCATTCTTATTCTTGTTACCCTCGTTCAAGCCGGGAGTATCATATGAAAATTCACTCCGACTATTTTGTCCTCATTATCTTTCTCACCGCTTATCTCACTTTTTTCCTTAGTCACCAGACCGACCCTGAATCTCTCATAATTTCAACCAGCATCTTCGCTTTCGCCTATTTTTGTTGGGGGATCTGTCACCACGTCCGCTCTCACTCTCTCCGGGGTAAAATTGTGCTAGAATATTTTCTTGTCGCTGTCCTAGGTGTTGTTATTGTCGCTACATTACTCATATAAGGGAGGAAAATATGAAAGGTGTCATTTTAGCCGGTGGAAAAGGAACTCGCTTATATCCCCTGACTTACCCCACCAACAAGCACTTACTTCCCGTCTACGACCAACCCATGGTTTTCTATCCCATTCAAACCCTAGTCTCTGCCGGGATCACCGAGGTCTTAATCGTGACCGGCGACATTCATGCCGGCCAGTTTATTAACGTCATCAAGAATGGCAAAGATCTAGGACTGACCCACGTTGAGTATGCCTATCAAGAAGACGGTTCTGCCGGGATTGCTGATGCCCTGAAATATGCTCGTGATTTCGCCGATCGTGAGTCAATCGCCGTTATTTTAGGTGACAATACTACCGATGCTGATATCTCTGGTGCCGTGAAAAAGTTTGACGGGAATGGGGGAGGAGCGATGGTCTTCCTGAAGAAAGTCATCGATCCCGAACGCTTTGGCAATCCTGTCTTCGACCCTCAAGACCCCGAAAAAATCTTGGAAATCATCGAAAAACCCAAAAGTCCGGTTTCTCCCTACGCCGTGACCGGTCTCTACTTCTATGACGCCCAAGTCTACGACATCATCAAAACCCTCAAGCCTTCAGACAGAGGAGAACTCGAGATTACCGACGTCAACAACGCCTACATTAAAAAGGGCCAACTCTACTGGCAAGAACTCAAGGGTTATTGGTCAGACTCTGGTACTTTTCACTCGCTCTTCCGCTCCAACCGTTACTGGGCAAAAAAGAAGCTTGGAGATAAATATCAAGAGGTTGTGGCTGGCAACGCTGTTCCGACTAAATAAGTCACCTTTTTCGGTCCTTGCTCAATTCTTGACAAGACCCGTATATTATCCGAAAATGATGTTATGCAACCGTTAGCTGATTTCCTGCGCCCCCAATCCCTCAAAGATTATGTTGGTCAAACCCACCTCGTTGGGGAAGGATCCCCCTTACGCCTGGCGATCGAAAGAGACGACCTTCACTCGATGATTTTCTGGGGTCCACCGGGCTGCGGCAAAACCACGCTTGCCCGGATTATCGCCGCCGAACTCGACGCCGATTTTCACCATCTCTCTGCCGTCTCCGCCAAAAAAGAGGACATCAAAACGATCGTTGCTCACGCCGACGCTTCCAGCCGAACCCTGCTTTTTCTTGACGAAATTCACCGTTTCAACAAGGCTCAGCAAGATTATCTCCTTCCTTTTGTTGAAAACGGCACTCTGATCCTAATTGGGGCAACCACCGAAAACCCCAGCTTCGAAGTCATCGGCCCTCTCCAGTCCCGCTGTCACGTCTATGTTCTCCGGCCTCTCTCCGAAACTGAGTTAAGTCTCGTGATCGACCAAGCTCTCGCTCACTACAAAAAAGCCTTTAAGCGCACCCTCAAGCTTGCTAAAGACGCCCGCGAGTTTCTGGTTAGTTACGCCAACGGTGACGCGCGCAAAACCCTCAACGTGCTTGAAACCACCGTTAACCTTCAAGGAAAATCCCTTAAACTAATTACCAAAGAGATCCTTCTCTCCACACTACAGTCTCCCTACTTGCGCTACGACCAGGCAGGGGACGAACACTATGACACAATCTCCGCCTTTATTAAATCTATGCGCGCCAGCCAACCCGACGCCGCTCTCTACTACCTAGCTCGAATGGTCGAAGCCGGTGAAGACCCCCTTTTCATTGCCCGCCGCATGGTCATCTTTGCGAGCGAAGACATTGGCCTCGCCGTCCCCACCGCCTTAGTCGTTGCTAACGCCGTCTTCCGGGCTTGTGAAACAATCGGTTACCCGGAGTGCGCGATTAACCTGGCTCACGGGGTTGCCTATCTTGCAGGATGCAAAAAGAACCGTTCCGCCTATGACGCGCTCCGGTCCGCAGAAGTTGATATCAAACAGTTTGGCAACCTCCCGATTCCTCTCAAGATTCGTAACGCCCCCACTCGCCTCATGAAAGATCTAGAATACGGGAAGGGATACAAGAGATATGACGAAGAAAGCTACTTACCCGACAAACTCAAAAATAAAAAATATCTCCGGAAAGGATGATGTCTATGTCCTCTTACTCACTTAGTATGCTTTCAGCCTTCATCAAAAAGGCCTCCGCCAGTACCTACGCAGGAGGAGGGGAGTATGAAAAGATTCCCGAACGACAGGACTTCTTTGAATTAGTTTTTAGAGAAGGCGACTGGTCGTACCGTGATAGTTATACCGGCTTCTATCGCTCTTCCGGAATGGAGGTAGTGAGATATCAAAATAAGATTGTCTGGACTTCTAACTATGGGGGCGGGATGGTCAAGGGTCAGCATGAACTTGCCGGGCCAACTTTCGAGTTTCTAAAAAAAGCCATGTTAGCCAAACCTGCCGACTGGGACTCTTTCCGCGGTCCCAATTCTCTTAAAAAAGAACTATTCGAATACAAGTATTCTCAAACAGGTGATGTTTCCCTTTTTCATGGTGAAGAAGAAATATCCTATCAAAATAAACTAGTCTTTTTCCACCAGATTATTGGTGGAATTGTGATTGGAAAATAAGCTTTATGCCGAAAAAAATTATCATCGTTCGCCATGGGGAAACTGAGTATAACGTAGAGAAGCGTCTCCAGGGTTGGCTTGACGTTCCCCTCAATAAAAATGGCCTTCTCCAAGCTCGTAAAGTTGCCGAGCGCCTAATGCATGAAGTGGTCACGGCGATCTATTCCTCCGACCAAAAACGCGCGCTTGCGACAGCCAAACACATTTCCAAAAAACTGGGAGTAAAACCCCATAAACGCAAAGCTCTGCGCGAAGATCGTATGGGAGTTCTTGAGGGTTGGCAGTGGGAAGATCAAGATGAGCTCAAACAACGAATTTGGGAACAACGCTCCCTCGCTCATAAATCTGGGGATCACGATTGGAGAATAGAAGGGGGAGAGTCGTACAAGGAATTTGTCACGCGGGTCAAGAAATTTCTGCGGAAAATAGAAAAAATTCATCCAGAGGACACCATCATGCTTGTTAGCCACGGAGGAACCATCAATCGTATCCTCGAAATCTATGGTCTTAAGAAAATTACCGACGAATACATTGGTTACAAGAATACTTCTGTTACGATCCTCAGAAAAAGTCCCAAAGGTTATGAACTTGAACTTCATAACGATATCTCGCACTTATGAAAAACTCCTTAACTGATTTTTCTCTCATTAAAAAGCATTTTTCTAAACACGATTCTAGGATTGCTGGTGTTTTGGTAACTCTCGACTTAAATGACTGGTTTGAAGAACGCATAGAGGATGATCATTTCTTTAATCTTGCCCGCGAAATTATCTACCAACAACTAGCCGGTCGTGCTGCCAGTGCGATCTTTACTAGGTTCGAAAAACTTGTCGGTGGAAAAGTTAAGCCAGATACTGTCGTCAAATTTCCTGACCAAGCTTTTCGGGACGTTGGCCTGTCCTGGGCTAAGGCTCGCTACGTCAAAGATCTCGCCGCCAAAACTCTTTCCGGTGAAGTAGTCCTCACTAAGCTAGACGATCTTAGTGACGAAGAAGTTATTGCCGAACTAACTAAAGTTAAAGGTATTGGTCGCTGGACGGCTGAGATGTTTCTCCTCTTTACCCTTCACCGTGAAGACGTTTTTTCATTCGGCGATCTTGGCCTCAAAAAAGGACTTGCCAAGCTCTACCAAATAGAAGCACCTAGCCCCGAACAAATCACCAAGATTGTTGCTCCGTGGTCTCCCTTCAAATCATACGGCTCTCTCGCCCTCTGGCATTACCTAGACAATCGTCCCTAATCATCGATACAATCTATTCTTGAGCTCAAATAATTTAAGTCCTAAATTATGAAAAACAGTAAATATATAGCTTTAATGCGGCGCAATATTAAAATTGCCTACATTCAAAGTGCGTTTGAATATATCAATTTCTTTTTACCGATCTGGTATGCTTTCGAGACCCAATTTGCGTCAGCCGCCGCGCTCAGTATCGTCTATGCCGTCTCTCACCTCATTACCACCGCCCTTGAGCTTCCAACTGGCGCCCTCGCAGACCTGCTTGGTCGCAAAAAAACGATTACGCTTGGTCTCCTCATCCAATCCATCGCTTGGTTCATCGTTTCTCAAAGTCAAAATTTTGGATACATCTGGATAGGGTACATCCTCATTGGCATCGGCTCCGCCCTAATCTCAGGATCAGACACGGCTCTCTATTATGATTCTCTGATTGAACTTAAAGAGGAAGGTCGCTTTTCACAAATTAATGCAAAACTTGTTACTGTTTCCCAAGCTGTCATGGTATTTGGTTCACTTGCAGGAGGGTACCTGTATGAGTTTAATCAACGCTTACCATATATCTTCTCTGGTCTCAGCGTTTTCATCGCCGCCCTCGTTGGTTTGTTATATACCGAACCAGCCATAGACTCAGAATGTTTTTCCATTCGAAATTATTTTCGCCAGACTAAAAGTGGGTTTCAACAAATATTCCGCAATGCCTATACCAAACAACTTGCGATCTACTATGTCCTCGTTGGGAGTGTCACGTGGTACTTCTTGTACTTTTTGGATCTTGCCTATCTCACCGAAGCCGGCTTTTCCTCAATTGAGAGGGGGTGGATTTTTTCGGCGATCAGCGTCATCTGTCCGCTCATCATTGTCTATCTGACTCATGCTCGCTGGCTCAAGAAAGAAGCTATTCTTATCGGCTTTCCACTTATTATCTTTTTCGGCTTTACCCCCTCATATTGGTTACCCAAAATGGGCGCAATCGGCGCCTTTATGCTTGTTTATTTTGCTGCAGTCGCCAGGTTTTCCTTTCTGGATCAATACGTGAACGAGGGGTTTGAATCAAAATATCGTGCCACCGCCATCTCAACCCTCAACATGTCCGTTAGCGTCGTCTTTGCAATCTCTTCGATTCTCGCGAGTTTCGTCATTGATAGTATTGGCTCCAAAGGCATTATGACGGTGCTTGGAATCATCACTTTTACGCTAATTTTGCCGGTAACCGTTGTCCTCATCCGCAAAATGCGTATTCATGAGGCTTTAGTCGTTATTAACCCGGTAAAATAAGCCTCTCAGCTCGATGTATCATACTTCGAGTATCAGGAAACATATGGAAATATTAAGAAATATTTGGTAATATAAATAATATGAAGAACTTAACTCCTCTTTCCTCTGCAAAAACCCTCTCACCCCGTCGTCAGGAGATCCTCGCCATTATTCAGGATCACGCGAGGGTATCATTTGATTTTCTTTATCGCCGCTTTATGCTTATTTCCCCTCGTCTCTTGCGTTACGATTTAAAACAACTCCAAGACAAAGGATTTATTCGTAAACTAGGCAACACCAAAGGAGCGCTCTATGAACTCACCGAATTCAAAACTCAAAACCAAATTTAATCTTAACTCTGAACTTCGTTGGTTCACCACTCGCCTTAAAGAATCTGCCGATCCAGTCAGAGCTGAAGGCGCCAAACGCTACCTCAAAAGCCCATTGTTACACTTTGGTGTCACGACCCCAATTCTTCGTCAGCTCACAAAAACTTGGCTCAAGAATCACCAAGACCTCTCTTTTCCGGCAATACTCTCTTTCATTAATAAGTTGTGGGACAGCAACTATCATGAACAAAGAATGATTGCCATCTATCTTTTAGTTTATCGTATTAATGATCTAACCTTCAAGAATCTCTCCACCATTGAACACCTGGTCAATACTGCCAAAGGTTGGGCTGAACTAGACATGATTGCCGCTTGGCTTGGTGGACAACTGTTTTACGATAATACGCCGGAAATGAATTCGGTCTTAAGAAAATGGGTGCAGGCTCAGAATTTTTGGGTTCGCCGCGCCGCTCTCCTGACACTACTTGGTCCGGTTCGCAAAGATCCTCGCCACTTCGAGCTCTTTACTGAACTTTCCGTTCCTCTCCTCCCTGAGAAAGAGTTTTTCATCCGCAAAGCCATTGGTTGGGTGCTACGTGAACTCGCGAAAATAAACCCCGAACTAGTCTACGCCTATGTGTCTAAATACAAAAACCAAATGTCTGGTCTCACTTATCGTGAAGCAACCCGCAAATTACCGATGAATCTTCAACAAAAGCTTGTCTCTTTTCACTAGCTAGACATCGATTGTGCTATACTATTTCTAGGTTAAATCATTATTTATTATTGTCGTGGAGAAATTTATGCCAGCCAAAAAAACAACCAATAAAGTTAGAAAAACCTCAAAACCTCGCGCAGTTAAATCAACCATGGCTCCCATGGCAGAAGCCATGCCCTCGCTTTCCGCCCCCCACAAACTTGTGAAACCCCTTTCACTGAGCCCCAAGTTCTTGACTCTCCTCCTCATTATTGTCGTCGTTGCCCTCGTTATTTTCAAATATGGTTCCTGGTTTGTCCCAGCGATGGTCGACAACAAACCCATTACTCGCTTTGCGGTATGGCAAAAACTCGAAGCCAACTATGGTGCCCAAACGCTTGACGACCTCGTGAACGAAATTACTCTGGACAAGGCGATTGCTGCCTCCGGTGTCACCGTTGACCAAGCTAAAGTTGACGAACAGATCGCTTCTATTCGTACTCAGTTTGAAAGTATGGGTGGACTCGACGCCGCTCTCACTCAACGTGGGATGACCTTAGCTGATCTTGAAAAAGTCGTTCGTACTCAACTTACGATTGAAGAAATTCTTAAAGACCAAGCAGTTGTGACCGACGAAGAAATCCAAAAAGACTTTGACGACAACGCCGACACAACCTATCAAGGGAGTACCCTTGACGAAGTTAAAGATCAAATTGTCGCCAAACTCAGAGACGCCAAATTGAGTGACGCCTACAATACTTGGTTTGCCGAAGCCAAAAAAGACATCACCGTCAAAAACCTTGGCCTTTAATTAGTTGTGACGATTACATATTATCTTGTATTAGCAGCTCTCCTTGTTTTGGTGATTGCCGTATTAAAGCGGCGCCTCACTTATGAACTCCAAGCCTCCGGTCTCCTCCTCTTTGGGAACGCCAGGGTAGGGGTTTACCTCTACTCAATCTTTTTTCTCCCCGGCACCATTCTTCACGAGCTTTCTCACTGGTTGGTCGCCGAAATCCTCCAAGTTCGCACTGGAGAGCTCCAAGTTCTTCCCAATCTTTCCGAACCGGCGGACAAAAATGAAGAGCGGCTAGGCTTTGTCATGACCGGTCGTACCGACCCGATCCGCAGCTTTCTCATTGGCTTCGCCCCCTTTTTTACCGGCACCCTCACCCTCGTCGTTCTCGGCACCCTTCTTAACTCTTTTTGGGGAGTTGCTCCTTGGTGGCAAATTGCGCTCCTTGTCTACGGCCTGATTGTCGTTGGTCAATCGATGATTGTCTCCCGCGCCGACACCCGCAACTGGCCGTTTATGGGAATCCTCATTCTTGCTCTCTACTGGGTTGCTCTTAGAATGGGTCTCATGTTTACTCCTACTGCTGATTCAAATATTCAAGCCGTTCTCCTGCGTATTAACCAAGCGCTTGGGCTGACTATTGGCCTTAATTTTGCTATGATAGGGGGGTCTTATTTAGTCCGAAGACTGTTAGAAAAAATAACTAAAAAACGCATTGTGCAAGGGAGGAGACCATCATGAAACTCTTAGTTTGTGGGGGAGCCGGTTTTATCGGCAGTAACTTTATTCACTACATGCTCAAGAAATACCCAGATTATGACCTTGTGTGCTTCGACAAACTTACCTACGCCGGCAATCTCGATAACCTCAAAGATATTTCTTCACCCCACTACCACTTTGAACAGGGTGACATCACCGATCTCCCTCGCCTCAAAGAAGTCATCGACCAGTACGGAATTACCCACCTCATCAACTTTGCCGCCGAAACTCACGTCGACCGCTCCATTCACGGTGGGATTAAAGATTTTGTTTTAACTAACACCCTTGGCGTCCAAATGCTCCTGGACGCGACCCGCTTCGCCAAGCTTGAGCGCATGGTCAACGTCTCAACCGACGAGGTCTACGGTGCCCTCGGGCTTGACGAAGATCGCAAGTTCACCGAGGACACTCCCATTATGCCCAACATGCCCTACGCCGCCGCCAAAGCCGGCGGGGACTTAATGTGTCACGCCTACTCGATTACCCACACACTTCCGGTAATTGTCACCCACTGCTCCAATAACTACGGCCCCTTCCAGTACCCGGAGAAACTCATTCCTTTCTTTATCTTCAAAGCCATGAAAGACGAACCCGTTCCCGTTTACGGTGACGGACTTAACGTCCGCGATTGGATCCACGCTCTTGACCACTCCTCCGCGCTTGACCTTCTTCTTCACAAGGGGAAAGTAGGGGAGGTCTACAACATTGGGGTTGACAACGAACGCAACAACCTCGAAATCACCAAACTCGTTCTCAAGATTCTCGGCAAACCCGAGTCCTTGATCCATTTTGTTGAAGATCGTCCAGGGCACGACCGTCGTTACGCGATCGACTCAACCAAAATCCTTTCTCTTGGATGGAAACCCGAATACACCCGCGATCAGTTTGAGCGAGGCATGAAAGAGACCGTCGATTGGTATCTCAATAACACCGCTTGGGTCAAGAACATTCAGAAGCGTATGAGCTCAATTAATCAACATATTAAAGACTAAGGAATTATATGTCTAATCGTCGTTACCGTCTTTTTACCCTGAATAACATCTCCGCCCCAAATTTTACGATGACCCCCCTTGAACTCAAAGACTACCTCCCGTTCGAAGTAAAAAGGATTTATTTTATCTCGAACCCTTTGGGTCCCAAAGACACCGGCAGCCACTGTCACCTTGAAAAGGAATCAGAAATCTTCATTCAAGTTCAAGGTTCTTCGACCATTGTGGTTGACGATGGTCATGGTTTAGAAAACATTTCGCTAAATGGTTTAAAAAATGCGATCTTTCTCCCCACCAAAGTTTGGCACCACTTTCAAGAGATGTCTGACGACTCGATCATTCTTGCCCTCACCTCCACGAACTACGATCCCGATCGCAGTGACTACTGTGAAAACTACGAAGACTTTAAAAAATTAGTTAACGAGCGCTAGCTTATGAAAAAACTTCTCGCAACCGGCGCCACCGGTTTGGTAGGTTCCCGCTTTGTTGAGCTCTATAAAGAGGAGTACGAAGTCTTTAACATGGATTTGACTACCGGCGTCGACATTACCGACAAAGACTCGCTCGTTAAATTTATCTCCTCTCACCCCGCCGACTCCCTCCTTCACCTGGCAGCATTCACCGATACTAACCGCGCTTTCGTCGAAAAAGGCGACAAAAACGGCCTCTGTTATAAAGTTAACGTTCTTGGTACTCAAAACTTAACTGAATTCTGCCGCGACAATCATATTCACCTCATCCACATCTCGACTGACTTCGTTTTTGACGGCCAGAAAACCACTCCCTATACCGAAGAAGATCCAACCAGTCCCATTGAGTGGTACGGGGAAACCAAGGCTCTAGCCGAACAGGTCGTGATTGAGGGAGGGCTTAGCGCCACCATTCTCCGCCTGGCCTACCCCTACCGCGCCCACTATGATCTCAAACCTGATCTCATCAAGAAGATTCGCGCTGGTCTTCAAGCTGGTACCCTCTATCCCCAATTCACCGACACCCTCATTACCCCCACCTTTATTGATGACCTTGCCAAAGTTTTTGCCAAAACTATTGAACAAAAACCCCAAGGAATCTTTCATGCCGTCGGCAGCGACTCCCTTTCTCCCTATGACCTCGCGCGCAAAGTCGCCGTAGTTTTTGGTTTCGATCCCAAGTTAGTTCAAGAAGGCTCTCTCACCACTTATCTAGAATCTAATCCCCGTCCCTTTGCTCGCTACGCTGCCCTCAGCAATGCCAAACTCCAATCTGAGCTTGGGATCTCCCTGCTCACGGTTGATCAAGGACTTGCTGAGCTCAAGAAACAAGGAGCTTGATATGCCCGGTCGCTACAAACTGCTGATTATTCTTGCCCTTATTGCGATCTTTCTTTTGTGGTTGAAAATCAAATTTATCTAACTTAAGTCGGGTCTTCGCTCTTTCGTGCGCTTTGTCGCCTGTTCTTTTCGCCAATTCTCAATCTCTTTGTGATTCCCTCCTAAAAGTATTTCCGGCACCTTTTTACCCTCGTATTCCTCCGGTCTCGTATACTGAGGGTATTCCAAAAGTCCCTCCGAATGTGACTCCTCCTTGCTTGATGCGTCGTCTCCCAGTACTCCAGGAAGCAATCTAACGACACTATCAATAATGACTCCTGCCACTAGTTCTCCTCCGGTTAGGACATAGTCCCCAATCGAAATCTCCTCGTCAACATACTCTCTAATACGCTCGTCAAATCCTTCATAATGTCCCGCAATTAATATCAAATCAGATTCTTTGGCTAACTCACGCGCAGTTGCCTGTGTATATACTCTTCCCTGGGGAGTCAGTAATATAACTTCAATTTTTTCCCTCTTCCTCTTCCCGATTACTTTCTTTATCGCTCGGTTCATGACATCAACTTTTATGAGCATTCCCGGTCCTCCACCGTACGGACGTCCATCTACCGACTTATAATTGTCCACCGCCGAATCCCGCAAGTTATGTACCTTGATCTCAACCATCCCTTTCTCCCTGGCTCTTTTTACAATACTCTCCGAAACCATCTGCTGCACATATTCGGGGAAAAGAGTGATTACATCAATTTTCATTGTTTGCATATTTTACCAAATAAATCTCTTTTGATGCATGATAAAATCCTGTTTCATACATGAAAGAACTATATGTCTTAGTTCACCCACTAGATGTCTCACGTTGCTACTCTCGATATCGTAACGGAGAGTCTGTCATGTCCGAAATCGAGCAATTATGGCCGCAAATTTCGATCGTCAAAGATCCACCCAAACTTCCCAAGAATCTTCCTGATGCAGATATATACTGGGTATGTGGCGCGTTCTACACCGGCTATGCGGAGGGTTATTCCGGTGACAAACAATGTGTCGACGACATTCTCGAAGCATTAATTAAGATAGGCTGCCAAGCCGAAGTCTACCTCCCAGCCACTCTTATTTCCCTCCTCTCCAGAATCAACAGCTAATTTGTTCACAGTCATCATGCTACAATTCCCCCATGGATATCCCCCAAACCATCAAGTTAATTGCCTCTTATCCTCACGTTGATCTCTCCGTCAAGCGCTCTTTTCTCGCTTGCCTGCAACAAGGAGCGCCTTTCGTCAAAGGGGAGGGGTCGAGAGAACACGTTAACGTCTTTTTCTTGCCGTTTAACAAAAAGACCCATAAGGTCTACCTCGGCTGGCACATCAAAGCCGACGACTGGATTCCTCCCGGTGGCCACATCGAGCCCGGCGAAACCCCTGTTGAGGCCGCAATTCGGGAAATGCAAGAAGAACTGGCAGTGACTATTAGTGAAGATCAACTCGAGCCTTTCGATTTCTCCGTCAAAGCTATTAACCGCCCTGAAAAGGGTTGTCTTACCCACTATGACCTTTGGTATCTGGTTCACACTGCCGTCCTTTATTTTCACTTCCTCACCACCGAGTACCACGCCGCTACCTGGTTCTCCCTCGAAGAAGCCGTAAATAAAATTGCCAAGAATCCCGACTTTTCCGCGATCGTCGCCAAACTAACGAGGTATCATTTCTAAGGAATTTTCCTCTCTTTGTGATATCATTACTCTATGAAAATAGCCTGTATCGGGACTGGTTTTGTGGGTGTGGTTACCGCCACCGTCTTTGCCAAACTCGGTCACCAAGTAGTCGGTCTTGATATCGACGAAAAGAAGATTTCCTCGCTCTCTACCGGCCAAGTCCCCTTCTTTGAGCCGGGACTCCAAGAACTATTGAGTGAAAACCTCGAAAGCGGCAAGCTCTCCTTTACGACCGATTATCAGTCAGCCATTACCGACGCCGATCTTGTCATGCTCATGGTTGGCACTCCCTCCGCTCCCGATGGACAAGCTGACCTTAAATATGTCTTTGCCGCGACCAACTCTCTCGCCCCCTTCCTTAAAGCCGGCGCTGTCATTATCCTTAAGAGCACCGTTCCTCCCGGCACTAACGAAAAAGTCCAAGCTCTAATTGCCGCCAAAACCAAAGTTGCTTTTGACGTGGCCTCCGTTCCCGAGTTTTTAAAGGAAGGTTCCGCGGTTGAAGATACCATCCATCCTGACCGGGTCGTGATCGGCGCGACTAATCCCTCAACCATTAACCTCTTAAAAGACCTCCACGCTCCCTTGACCAATAACCTCATGGTAATGAAACCGGAATCCGCTCAAATGGCTAAATACGCGGCTAACGTTTATCTAGCCATGCGTATTACTTTTGCCAACCAAATCGCCGATCTTTGTGAAAAAAATGGGGCTAACGTTGACGAGGTCTTGACCGCAATCGGGGCTGACTCCCGCATTGGTCCCCACTACTGGTATCCGGGTCTTGGTTATGGTGGCTCTTGTTTCCCCAAAGATGTCAAAGAAATCGCCGCCTACGCCAAAGCCGTCGGCGAAAATGAAAGTATCTTTATCGCCGTCGACGACCGCAATGAAAAACGCATTCCTCGCCTGCTGGAGCGCTATGACCGGCTGGTCGGTGGCTTCTCCGGCAAAAAGGTCGCTGTTCTTGGTCTCTCATTTAAACCCAACACCAACGATACGCGGGTTGCTCCGGCTCTACGGGTTATCCCTTGGCTTCTTGACCATGGAGCCGCAGTGGTTGCGACCGACCCCCAAGCCGTGGAAGACATTAAACCCCTGCTTCCTCCAACCGTTAAATATGTTGCCTCTCCTCTTGAAGCCGCGACCGGTGCCCAGGTTTTAATTCTGCTCGTTGAGTGGGATGAGTACCGGAACCTCGACTTAACTAAACTTGCCTCTCTCATGCAAGCTCCTAAATTCATTCTTGATACCCGTAATCAATACGACCCTGAGGCAGTGCTCTCTGCCGGTCTTCAATATCAAGGAATAGGAAAGTAAATATGGCAAAGAAAATTCTTGTTACCGGCGCCAGCGGTTTTGTCGGCACCCACCTTGTCAAAGAGTTAGTGAAAAACCCCGAGAATCAAGTCTATGGTACCGTTTATGGCCAAGGGAATCTTCTCACCGACCTTCTTCCTTCCGATCGCATCAAATCTCTCGATCTCACCAACGCCGAGGCCACCCTCGCTCTCATTAAAGATCTTCAACCCGACCTGATTTACCACTTAGCCGCGCTCTCCGTGGTCCATGCTAGTCTCGAAAAAGCCGGGGCCTTCCTCACCTCAAACCTCCTTCTTTCCTTCAACCTTCTTGATTCAGTTCGCCTTCACGCTCCTCGTTGCCGGATCCTGGCGATCTGCTCTGCCAATGAATACGGTTTAGTTGACGGGAAGGACATTCCGATTGACGAAGATACTCCTCTCAGGCCCCTTAATCCTTACGCCGTCTCCAAAGTGGCACAAGATCTGCTTGCTCTTCAATACTCTCTTGCCTACGATCTCGACATCGTCCGCCTGCGTCCCTTCAACCACACCGGTCCAGGACAGACGACCGACTTCTTGATTCCTGCGCTTGCCAAGCAATTTGTCGAAATAGTCAGAGGTAACAAAGAACCTAAAATCGAAGTTGGTAATACCGAAAGCATCCGTGATTTCTCGAACGTGTCAGACATTGTCTCCGCCTACATCCTGGCTGCCGAGAAATGTCAGAAGGGAGAAGTCTACAACCTTGGCTATGGTGCCGGGATCTCGGTTGGCGAAATTATTAAACTCCTTGAACAAATCTCAGGTGTAAAAGTCGAGGTTATCTCCCACGCTGACCGCGTTAGGAAAGCAGATGTTCCGGTTCTTATCGCTGACGCCACTAAATTTAAGACTCTGACAGGTTGGGAACCAAAAGTTAAGCTTATTGATACTCTGACAAGCGTGTACAATTATTATCAATCACTTACTACCTAAAGGATCTTTATGAAGAAAGCTCTGATTACCGGCATCACCGGCCAAGACGGTTCCTACCTTGCCGAACTCTTGCTTGAGAAAGGCTACGAAGTCTACGGCCTCACCCGGCGCACCTCGACCCCCAACTACGGCCGGATCACTCACCTTGTCGACCAAATCCGCCTCGTCTCCGGCGACATCCTTGACCAACACTCACTGACCCAAGCGGTCAAGGAAGTTCAACCCGACGAAGTCTATAACCTGGCCGCTCAAAGCTTTGTCAAAACCAGTTGGGAACAACCCATGTTTACCGGTGAAAGTACGGCGCTTGGCGTCACTCGCATGCTCGAAGCCGTCCGCTTCGCTTGTCCTTCTGCCAAGTTTTACCAAGCCTCCAGTTCCGAGATGTTTGGCAAGGTTAAAGAAATCCCCCAGAACGAAAACACTCCCTTCTATCCGCGTAGTCCCTACGGCGTTGCCAAAGTCTATGGTCACTGGATCACCGTCAACTACCGTGAATCCTACAATCTCTTTGCCGTCTCCGGCATCCTCTTTAACCACGAATCACCTCGCCGGGGACTCGAATTTGTGACTCGCAAGATTAGTAACACCGTCGCCAAAATTAAGTATGGCAAAGCCGACAAACTTCACCTCGGCAATCCCGACTCTAAACGTGACTGGGGTTTTGCCAATGACTATGTCGAAGCGATGTGGCTCATGCTCCAGCAAGAGAAGCCAGATGACTTTGTGATCTCGACCGGCAAAACTCACTCCGTGCGCGAATTTGTGCGCATTGCCTTTGAGGTTGCCGGGATCAAGGACTGGGAGAAGCAGGTCGTCTTCAATGACCCTCAGTACACCCGTCCCGCCGAAGTCGATCAATTGATTGGTGACTCCGCCAAAGCCAAAAAGATCTTGGGTTGGGAACCCAAAACCAAGTTTGCCGATCTCGTTCGCCTCATGGTTGAAGCCGACCTGAAACTTGAAAAGGAATAATATCTATGGGCAAAGTCCTCGTTACCGGTGGCGCTGGGTTTTTAGGCAGTCATCTCTGCGACGCCCTCATTAGCTCAGGTCACGAAGTGGTTTGTCTCGACAACTTTATTTCCGGCTCTCGCGACAATCTGAAACACCTGGAAGGCAATCCCCAGTTTACGCTTCTTGAACACGACGTCTCGCTTCCTTTACCCGAGAAAATTACCGGTCTGACCGCGATCTTTCACTTTGCCTCGCCCGCCTCCCCAAACCCCGCCTCACCGGTCTCCTACATGGCGCATCCCATCGAAACTCTCATGGCTAACAGCGTTGGGACTAAGCACATGCTTGACCTTGCTTCTGCAAACAACTGTCAAATTATTCTCGCGTCAACTAGTGAGGTCTACGGCGATCCCGAAATCCACCCGCAAACTGAAGACTACGTTGGTCGGGTCTCCCCCAACGGTCCTCGCAGTTGCTACGACGAATCCAAGCGTTTTATGGAAGCCCTCGCCTTCGCCTACTTCCGCACTCAGAAAACCAAGATTAAAGTCATCCGCATCTTCAACACCTACGGCCCCCGCATGATGCTTGACGAAGGTCGCTTCATCCCCACGATTGTCGATTGCTACCTCCACAAGAAAACTTTTCTTCAGTACGGCGACGGTTCAGCCACTCGCTCGTTCTGCTACGTTGACGACCTTATTGCCGGGGTTATTAAAGTCTTTGAGCGTGACGTGGTTGGAGAAGTCATTAATCTTGGCAACCCCGAAGAGTACTCGGTGACCAACACCATCAAGGTTTTAGAAGAGTTGACCGGTGAAAAACTTGAGGTTCAAGTAACTGATGCGCTTGCCGACGATCCCCAGCGCCGTCAACCCGATCTCACCAAAGCCGCGCGTCTCCTCGATTGGTCTCCCAAGATCGGCCTGAAAGAAGGTTTGGGGAAAATGCTCGCTTTCTACCAGGAATAAGCTATGTCGAAAACTGCGGTAGTCATCATTCCTACCTATAACGAAAAAGAAAACATTCACCCGGTAGTGAGTGCTCTCTCCCAAGTCTTTAAGGAACTTCCCGCCTACCACCTGCACATTCTCTTTGTTGACGACGGCTCTCCCGACGGAACCGCTCAAGCCGTGTCTCAAGAAATTAAATCTCACTTTTATGTCCACTTATTAAATAATAAGAAAAAAGGCGGACTTGGCCACGCCTACAAAAAAGGCATGCAGTTTGCGATCAACAAATTATCGGCCGACGTCGTCTTCGAGTTTGACGGAGACCTCTCCCACGACCCCACCAAAATTCCCACCATGTTGCAGAAAATCGATGGGGGAGCCGACTTAGTTTTGGCCGCACGTTATTTGAAGGGTGGGGGAATCCCGGCTAACTGGCCCATCCATCGCAAATTTCTCTCCGTAGTTGGTAACCTCTTCATGCGTCTTGTTATGCTCAACTTCTCCGTTCACGACTGGACGACCGGCTATCGCGCCATCACTCGCCAAGTTGTCGAGGCGATCGTTCCCGATCTCCAGCACAGCGCCTTTAACGGCTATACTTGGCAAATTGGTTTATTGGTAAAATCAATTCAGGCCGGGTTTAAAATAGCCGAAGTCCCTTTTCACTTTAAGGATCGTGAATGGGGTTACTCTAAAATCGGTCCTGAGTACATATTTAATACCTTGAGGTACATTATGAAAGTCCGTCTCGAGCAAATTATTCACCATCGTATCTTCAAATTTGCCGTCACCGGCGGCATTGGAGCTTTGATTCAATTAGTATTTTTGCAAGTTTATCGAACCTTTATGCCATTCCAACTTGCCTTCTTCCTCTCCATCGAAACCGCAATCGTAAGCAATTTTACCCTCAGCAATCTCTGGACTTTTGTCGACCGAAAACTCAAACTTAAACAAGTCCCTGGAAAATTTGTGGCTTTCAATCTTGCTTCCGGAGGTTCCATCTTAATTCAGCAAGCTATTGCTTTTATCGGAGAGCGCTTCATCGGACTCTTCATTCTCTTTACACTTCCAATTATCAACCTCAAGGTTGACACCGGCACCATGTATGCTGTAACCGGCATTCTCATTGGGATGTTCTGGAACTTCTTTGCCTACTCTCGGATCATCTGGAAAGCCAAGGGCAATAAGAAATAATGAAAAACCCCGATGATATCTCCGAAACCGCTTAGTACTAAATTTGTTTTGCTAGGCATTGTCCTCGTTTCGATCCTCCTGTACTCTCTCAACCTTCAATCCACTCAAACTTTCATTGGAGATACTGCCCGTGATACACTCCACATGCTTACGATCTGGCAAAATCACGAATTCACCCTGATTGGTCCACCACTTTCTCTTGGATATAATACTGGACATCAAATATACTTTAGTTCACTTTCCTTGTATTTTGGTCTAATCGGTCTAATCCTCGCGAAGTTCAACCCAGTAGGGGCAGTAATCCCCAACATTGTTCTGTTTGTGTCAAGCATTCCCTTCTTCTACCTATTTCTCAAGAAACTTACCCACAAACCCGATCTTTCCTTATTTGGAACTGCCCTATTTGCGTGGAGCCCGGCCATAGTTAATCATGCACGTTTTTTCTGGAATCCCAATCCCTTGATCCCGCTTTCTATTTTCTTCTGGTTATCCTATGTATTCTCCTGTGAACAAAGTTTGAAAAAATATCGCAGATTATATATTTTTCTTTGTGGCGTAATCCTTGGCCTTATGTTTGATTTTCACTATTTAGGAATAACCTCAGGCTTAATCCTTGGTTGTTGGATGTTATTCAAACATCAATATTCAAAACTGTTCTCTTACATCACCGGGTTTTGTTTAGGTATATTCCCCATTCTTCTTTTCGAAATTCGTAACCATGCCTACCTTACGAAATCTCTCATTTGGAACATAACTAATCATTCAAAAATCTGGGATCTCACAGCCCCCAGCCATCCAATTATTAGTCTTGGAACACCTTGGCTTTCTATTCTTGGTTTAACCAACACCGAAATGTCTTACCCCTTATTAATTTATTTGCCGATTACCGGCCTTATCATCACAGTATTAGTTTTTCTAACCCTACAAGTGTATCGGGCAAGAAAGTTGTGGATCCAAAATACAACCTCCAGAAAATATCTGCTAATTTTACTTATTACTTTCCTTTTCTCGATTGTATTTAAGGTTACCCTTCATACTCGGTATCTATGGGGAATATATCCAATTCTTTTTTGGCTTATTGCTGAGAGTATTTATTCACTAAAAAGTAAATTAATTAGCGTCCTTATTTTGGGTTTTGTGCTCAGCAGTTCACTTACAAACGTTCTAACTGCCCGTCAAGGTAGATATCTTGTTCCCCTTACTGATCTTGCTTTAGCGGGAAATATTATTAGTGAAATACAACCAACCGGCGCTTATAACATTTCCGAAAGTGTTACTGGCGACGCGCAGGCAACAGCCTTGCGCTATTTTGTCCAACGTGATTCTGTCAATAAACCTTTAGACCAAGATAGTTATCAAAATCTTGATTCCCTCTTTGTTTTAGCTCCAAGCTTAGAAGACATCTATGCAGGGTCTCGCTGGGAATTTACGGCAACTCCCAATCTTGAACTAAAAAATTATTATCCCGTAGGCAAGAACTATCTTTATCACTTTGTTAACAGGGCCAGCAGCGGCCCGATTTAGTTTGCTACACATTACTTAATACAGATAATTTCTAATAATTTACAGAAAGATATAAGTGATATGATAATTCTGTGAAAAAAACGTTGACGTTTATTGTGTTCTTGATAAGTTTTTTCCTCGTAATATTCTTGCGGTTTACAAGGCTTGGAATTGTTCCAAAAGGGATTAATGTAGATGAAGCAAGTTACGGGTATGATGCATATAGCTTGCTTGAAACAGGAAAAGATGTATGGGGGGAGAGATCAGTTAGTCTGAAATCATTTGGAGAGTATAAGCCTAGTGGTTTAGCTTACACACTTATACCTCTAGTAAATGCGTTTGGATTATCAAATACTACCGTTAGGTTACCAAGTGCGATCTTTGGCGTTTTGACGTTAATTGTTTCATTTCTATTTGTTCGCAATTTCCTCAAAAGTTCCATTTTATCTGGTCTAATGGTATTAATATTAGGGTTATCACCCTGGCATTTCGGATTAAGCAGATTATTTTTTGAAGCGAACGTTGGGCTATTTTTCATTGTTATGAGTTCGTATTTTCAAATAAAATTCATATAAAATTCGAATATACTCCTGCTATATGCGAGCTCAGTAATGGCAGCTTTCGGAGGGTATTACTATCCGGTAATGAGGTATATAGGAATAGGATTGCTGAGTTTGACGATATTGGTTTCCGGGATGCTAAAAAGTAGAAAAAATATTGGGAAAACGTTTGTTGCCTTTATCGTATTTTGTGTTTGCTCGGCACCATATCTGGGAGAGATGTTTGGAGCAACAGGATTAATGCGGTTGCACCAAGAGGGGGACTTACACACCTTTGGAGACGAGTTGGTAATCAATGAGAACAGACAGATGTGTTATCTCTCTTCAAACAAAAACCCGCTTATTTCTAAATATTGTTATGCTTTATGGAATAAACCCGGAGAGGTAGTTATCACTACACTGAAAACATATACTAAACTACTTTCCCCAACGTACTTATTTCTTAATAGTTTTCAATAAGACGTTGTCCCAGATTCTTATGGTGCATATCTTGAAATAGTAATTGTATTATATATTTTAGGTCTTATATATTGTGTCACAAAAATCAATAATAATAAGTTTGTTCAATATGTATTGGGAGGATGGCTAATTTCGACTCTACTAGTTGCTGTAGCACGTACAATTGCAATTCACCGTAATGTTGTAGGCCTTTATTTTGTTTTCTTAATTTGTTCTTTCGGATTATTAACACTTACATTGATTTTAAGAAAACTTAAAGATAATAAAATCAAGATATTCCTTTTGATGCTTATGTCAGCATTATTTATGTGGTCTCAGCTACGATTTATTACTAACTACTTCTATGTATTCAGTAATTTTCAACCTGAAGTTTGGCAATCTGATGCTCCTGATATTATGAAATGGTTACAAAAAAATTCTAATGGTAGGAAAATTTATTTTTTCGATCACCAATTCGCACCCTTGTTTTATGCTTTTTATACTCAAATGGATCCGATAATATATCAGAACGATGCGAGGTGGAGCATTCCCAACGAGTACGGGTGGACCCATGTTGACGCTATCGGATCAATCATTTCGAACGACCAAATCGACAATATATGGTTGCATATTTGTAAGAGTAATAAATCACCAGAGCATTCTGAGTTGCTTGTTGTTCAATCAAGAAATGACTGGTCAAACGCCGCCGATTATACTATTAAGGATTTTACAGGAGTACACACATTACGACAGGTCTATGACAGCAACAAACTCTATGATTATTTACGTAGTACGAACTATTCGGAAATAAATTCTAAATGTAGAGGACTACAATAGATTTTTCAATGAACATAATTATTTAATAGAATAAGTGTAAGCAAAAGACTAATTAATGTACGTACATTGTGCCTAAATATAATTCGTGATCTAAAGTAATACCCCCCAATCATTAACCGGCTGGATATTTTGTAGTACAAACTGCCAACCCAACAAATATAACGGGATTAGTAATAGCACTAGTAACCACCTTATTTTCTTATCAGTCAGGTATTTACTATAACCAGCCAGTACTATCGGAGCCATTGGTAAGCTATATCTCGCAACATCCCTATGCGCGACGAAAAATATTGAGATTAAATATATCAAGCCGTAGACAAACGCCGTCATTGTCATCAAATTCTTTTTCTTAAACCAATTTTGCTTGAATAAAAATATCCCTCCACCAAAAATTAGGTAAAGATAGAAAATATCATCCCTCCACATTCCTGTTATCCATTCCTGATTAGTCCCAAAAGCTAGAAAAGGAGGGAGATGGATATTCATTGATACTCCGGCTTTGAAATAGGCTAGTGGATCACCATACGCATACCCATAAAATAACCAGACTCCAAGAAGCGCCAAAGGAATTAGAAAATACGGCAGAGAATCTTTAACTATTTTTCGCCAGTTATTAATATTATTCCAAACGATCACCAGTATGTAAGCCACAAACAACAAGATCCCAGGGCTCCTGGTAATAACGGCTAGTGCTCCCATGCTTGCTGCCAGCCATTGTTTTCCTTTGTTTGCAAAAACTAAAGACAATAAAATTAGCGCAATGAATAAAGCCTCATTTGCTCCTACCGCCCGGTCAGACAGCATTCGGGGAGGTAAAAATAAGGCAATAGCTGAAATTACTACTGCCAAACGATTCTTAAGTATTTCTTGGAAAAAAAGCAATAATGCAATGGCAAGCAACGTATTCGATAATATAATAGCTGCAAGCAATGCCTGTGGACCAGTGAGAAAGAAATCAAAAAACTTAATTATAAGAGGGAAACCTGGGTAGTGTGCCGTAAAATAAAGCGGATCGTTCCCGGTTAGAAACTGTTGATTAATCATTTCGATTCTCGCTGGGTTGTACATTGATTTCGCGACAACCAGAAAATTTAATCCGTCAAAATTTTGAATAATCGTTTCCATTCCCCGATGTTGGAAATTAATCCCCCAAAAAGAACCTATTCTTCCCAAGAAAGGAGACCAAAATAATAAAATAGATATAAGTGCAACACCGACCAGTAACACAATCTTCCGTAGCATACTGTTATCCTATCACAGCCTGGATGATATACTCAATCATATGCACAAAATATTGACCTGGGTGCGTCATAATCCTTGGTTATTACTCTCAATTATTGTCTCTCTCTTAGCTGGAGCATCTCTCTTAACTACTAAACATTTTAATACCCATGACGACATTCAAATCTATCGTTTGAATGAATTTATCAAGTGTTTTCAAGACGGTCAAATTCCCTGTCGTTGGTCATCCGACATGGGCAAAGGCTATGGCTATCCCTATTTTATTTTTTATCCCCCCTTAATCTACCTTATTCCTTCCCTCATTCATTTGTTCACCAACTTTTCTCTCGTGACCTCTCTTAATTTATCAGCCTATCTAACTTTCCCTCTTGCCGCCTACGCCATGTATTTATTGGTCAGTAAAATCACCGGGAAGAATTGGCTCGGTGCCGTCAGCTCTCTTCTCTATACTTTGTCTCCTTATCACGCTCTTAATATTTTCGTTCGTGGAGTTTACGCCGAAAACTTAGCTTGGGCAATCTTCCCCTTACTACTTCTTTGGAGCTACAACTGGTGCACCAAACATAAAAGTTTGTTTCCTCTCGCGCTTGGGATAACCACCGTTTTCCTAACGCACAATATCTCCGCCATGATTATGCTCCCTATCATGGGGATTTGGGTATTGACCATTATGGTTATCTCTAAAAACCAACAAACCAACAATCAAACCTTTATTTTCAAAACACTCTTAGGAGGGATTGGCTCGTTTTTACTCGCAATCGGTTTATCTTCATTTTTTCTCATCCCGGCCCTTATCGAGAAAAATTTGGTTCAAACCGAATCCATGATCTTCGACTATTATAGTTATCTCAATCACTTTGTTTCGTTTCGACAATTATTTTTCTCAAATTATTGGGGTTATGGTGGGTCTAGTTTTGGTACACAGTTTGATGAAATGTCCTTTGGCATCGGTTACTTCATTTTCTTAGGGTCTATACTCCTTGCTTTCTTAATAGCTAAATCTTCTAAAATATATTGTTCCAAGAAAGTAATCTTTTATGTTTTATTCCTCCTTGGATTTTTTCTCCTTTTCATGACCCACGCACGTTCAACTTTTATTTGGCGATCACTTCCTCTCCTTGCCTATCTCCAATTTCCTTGGCGTTTCTTAGGGGTTGCGACCACCATTCTTATTCTTGCCATCGGTTATGGTTTACATTTGTTTCCTCCCCATAAGGCTAGATACCTTAGCATATCACTTGTAGCCCTAGCCCTTATTTTTTCCGCTCCCCATTTCCATCCAGAAAAGTACGACTCCTATCAAGATCAAGATTACTTGAACGGGATCTTTACCGCTGACCAGCAGACGGCCCACCTTTACGACTATCTTCCTAAAACTGTTCATTCAATACCAGACGAGGTTTCAACCTCTCCGATCTTTAAATTCTTAGAACCACTTACCGTCCTCGAATATAATCAAACATCTAACCACAAATCTATTAAATTTAACAATTCCCAAGCCCAGGATATTATCCTTTCGCAATATGCCTACCCAGGTTGGACCGCCTACCTTGATGATAATAAAATAACCTACCACCCAGATCCGAACTATGGATTTATTATGGTTAACATCCCTCCCGGAATTCACACCATCGAACTTAGCTGGTTTGAACAAGGAACCAGATTATTCTCGGACTATCTTTCCCTGATTTCACTAGGAGCCGTTATCGTGATTATTGTTATCACCAGAAAGCGTGCAAAGCATGTACAATAACTAATATGGGAATAGTAAATAAACTTTCTTCTCTTTCTGTATTCATGCCTGCCTTCAACGAGGAAAAAAACATTGAAGCGGTTGTTCAAGAGGCAGTCTCCGCCGCTCGAAAATATACCAAAAAGTACGAAGTGATTGTCGTCAACGATGGTTCACGTGACAACACTGCCACTCTTGTTCAGGACTTATCCAAAAAGAATCCCAACATCAAACTTGTTAATCATGAACAAAATCTCGGCTATGGGGGAGCTGTCAAAAGTGGTCTTACCGCTTGCCGAATGGACTGGATCTTTTTTACCGATGCCGACGCGCAATTTCACTTCGATGAACTCGGAAAATTCATCAACGTGGTGAATGAAAAAACACTTGTTATTGGTTACCGTAAAAAACGAATGGATCCTTTCCATCGTGTTTTTGTCGCTCAAGTTTTACTCAAATTCTGGAACTTCGTTTTATTTGGTTTGACCGTTAGAGACGTTGACTGCGCCTATAAACTTTTTCCAAGCAAATTAAGAGATTCAATCAATCTTGAAACTCAAAGTGCGATCACCGTGAGCGAATTAATTATTAAAGCCAAGCTCGCCGGTTATACGATTAAACAATTACCGGTGACTCATTATCCCCGTCGTTTCGGAGAACAAACTGGAGGGAATTGGAAAGTTATTATGCGCGCCGTCTTGGAAAGTTTTAAACTCTTTAAAGAACTTAGACTCAGATGAAATTTCTTAAAAAATACTGGCCACTCATTCTTATTCTTCTTATCGCTTCCTTTCTCAGACTCTATCGCATTCAGGCGACAATGACTTTCCTTGAAGACGAGGGAAGAGATATGCTGATCGTTAAAAGAATGCTTGACACCAAGCGCCCGGTCCTAATTGGTCCTCAAACTTCAACCGGCAACATGTATTTAGGTCCACTCTATTACTACCTCATTACCCCTGCTCTCGTTCTCTCCAATATGCAACCGGTTGGTCCCGCAATCTTTATCGCCCTTTCAGGGATTGCCACAGTCTATCTTCTCTATCAATTAATATCTTCCTGGTACGGAGAAAAAGTTGCTATTGTCACATCATTTCTATATGCAACTCTTCCAGAGATCGTTTCTTTCTCTCGTAATTCCTGGAATCCCAATCTCGTTCCTTTTGCGTCCGTTCTTAGTTTATTTTTGCTTAATCAACTCATTTTCAAAAAAACTACTACCAAATATCTTCATTGGCTTGGATTAGGAGCCGTTTTCGGTTTGTTAATTCAGCTCCATTACATGGTAATTGTCTTTATTGCTTGGGAAGTTCTCTTGGTGATTATTACCTACTTAAAAGACTTAAAAAAACTATTCCTTGGTTTAGGCCTGACTCTCCTTGGTTTCCTCTTCGTCATGTCACCTTTTATTGTCTTTGAGCTCAGAAATAATTTTGTTAACACCCAAGCTCTCACAAAGTTTGTACTGGCCAAAGAAGATCACACTATTCGCTATCAACTTCCCCTCTGGCTTTGGGAACAAAAAGTTGTCAAAACCACAGGTACCAGTATTGGCAGTGTTTTAAGTAAAAGCTTTTTTGTTGACGATAATGTCAAAATGCCTCTCACCTATTTTTTCTCTGGCTTGGTATTATTAGCGACAATCACCACTTGGAAAAAGAGTCATCAATATAAAAAAATCTTCCCCTTTATTCTTTTGTTTGGTCCTCTCTTTACGCTTGGAATATATCAAGAAAACATTCATCCTCACTATTTAGCCTTCCTCTTTCCGGTTATCCTCCTTTCCCTGAGCTCGCTCTTAACCGTGAAAAAAATCAAACCATTCGCCTACCTCCTCGTATTCTTTATCATTTTCTGGACCATCCCAACTACCCTTAACTACATTAATTCTGGTCCAACCAATCAAGTAGAAAAATCCGAACAAGTTGCGCATTATATCAGCAAAAAAGCCGGTCGCGAACCTTATAACGTTATTAGCAACGCCACCACCTTCACGACTCCTTATCAATATTTTCTTTCTCTTACCCCCAATCCTCCTTCAATTAAATTAGAAAAAACAGCCTTTTTAATCTGCCAAGACGTTCCTTGTTCCGACAGTGATGTCTCAACCACCCTTCTATTTCTCGCCGGATCTTCTCATCCTACCTTAGATAATTATCTTGGACATCCTGCCATTAATGAATTTACTAACAAGCGAACCTTAGTCAATACGGAGCACGTATTCGGCGGCGTCTGGGTAGCACAACTTGCTATCGACAACTAGAGAAAATTAAGCCTTTTCCTGCTATCATATATTCATGAAACCCTTAATTACGGTCATTCTTCCCAACTATAACGAAGAGGCAAATCTTCGAAGGGGAGTTCTAAGTAAAATAGACACCTTTCTAAATAAGCAACCTTATTCCAGTGAAGTCCTCATTTCTGACGACGGCTCTTCGGACCAGAGCCTTCAACTGATCGAAAAATATCTCACCAGTCATCCTCGGTTCCACCTTCTAAAAAATGCCCACGCCGGGAAACCTTATGCCTTAAGAGCTGCGATTAAAGCCGCCAAAGGTGATTTTGTTCTTTTTACCGACATGGACCAATCCACCCCAATTTCTGAACTAGCTAAACTTATTCCCTTCATCCAAAAAGGTTATAAAGTTATTATCGGTTCCCGTGGCGCTCGTCGTGCCGATTCGGCTTTATATCGTCAACTGGCTTCTGTTCTTTTTCTTCTCGCCCGCCGGACTATCCTCTTACCGGAAATCAAAGATACCCAATGTGGATTTAAACTCATCGAAACAAATCTCGCTCAAAGGATTTTTTCGCAAATGAGAATTTTTGGTCGGGCCAACCACGCCGAAGGCTGGAAAGTCACGGCTTATGACGTTGAAATGCTCCACATTGCTAAAAAATTTGGGGAAAAAATTAAAGAAGTCAGAGTTTACTGGAAAGACGAAGATACTTCAGTGGGGAAGGGGAGGAATTTTCTTAAAGAAAGCTATGAAATGTTATTTGAAATCATGCGGGTTCGCATCAACGATCTCTTAGGTAAATATAACCAATGAGTATTATTCTCACCATCTGTTATTTTGTCCTTGCATTAGGACTCTTCATTTATTCCTACGGCTTTGTCGATCTTAATCTCACTCTTTCTTCAAACCCGAAAATCTTTGCGTTTATAACCTGGGTTCAAAAACTCGTCTACTTCAACCGGCCTCTCTCAACCCAAATATATTTGGGATTTATTGTTCTTATCTTTTCCCTTTTTGTTCTCACTCTTATTTATTCTCAAAAACAAAAACTTACTAAATTTCCCTGGAAAGCGATCGCTCTGATTGGCTTAATTTTTGCGCTTTTTTATCCTTTTCTCTCTTCTGATTTATTTAAGTACCTCTTTTCGGCGAAAATGGTCATCGTCTACCACGCTAACCCACACCTCGTTACCCCAAATACCTTCCCTGATGACACATGGATCAGATTTATGCGTTGGGTCCACACCACTTCTCCTTATGGTCCCGTCTTTACGCTGATGACCATCCCTTATTACCTGCTTGGATTTGGTAAATTTGTTCCGACCATGTATCTTTATAAACTTGATGCCCTGGTTTGGTATTTTTTTTCCATTTGGTTAATTGGGAAACTGGCCAACAAGTTATCGAAAGATAAAACAAGAATCATTCTTGCTCAGCTATTTTTTGCCCTTAACCCACTCATATTGATAGAGTGGCTTGGCAACGCCCACAACGACGCCCCCATGATCGCCCTCTTACTCCTCTCTGTCTACTTCTGGCAAAAGGGTAGGAGAGGGTGGTCATTTCTATCCCTCCTTCTTTCAATTGGCATCAAGTACGTCACTCTTATTTTTCTGCCACTTATATTTCTCAGAAAAAAACTCAATTTATCTCTCACCATTCGCTACCTCTTATTAGTACTTTTTCTCGCGCCAATTTTCTATCACTACTCTTTTCAATATCAACCCTGGTACGTTACTTGGCTGATACCCTTTGCCGCCATTTTGGGAAACACCAACATCTTGCTATTAGTTGGCTCATACTCTCTCGGCTCCCTCTTAAGATATTTGCCCTTCGTCTCAACTAGCCTTTGGGGCGCTACCCCCCTGCAATTTGCTTTGTACAGTTTTGCCCCACCCCTAATAACTGGTCTAATTCTTTTCGTTTCCAGAAAACTCCGTAAGCTATAATGAACTCTATGCATAAGTTTTTTCCCAAGTTAGCCAAGTACGAGTGGTTAATCCTCTTAGCTATTACAGTTGGGTATTTTGCTCTTACGACCCTTAGTCTTACCAAGCTTCCCATCTTCGTCGACGAAGCTTTGTATCTCCGTTGGTCTCAAATTGCCTGGCATGACGTTTCCTGGCGTTTTATCAGCCTCACAGATGGAAAACAACCACTTTACATCTGGCTTGTCATCCCCTTTATGAAGCTCATCCGTGACCCTCTCTTTGCCGGGAGAATGGCCTCCGTTGTTTCTGGGTATTTCACCGTTTTTGGCATGGGTTATCTCGGCTGGCTGCTAAAAGACAAAAAAACCGGTCTGATTGCAATGATCTTAGCCGCTCTTTCTCCCTACCTTTTTTTCTATTACCGCTTTGGGATCATGGAAGCTACTCTTATTACGTCAGTTATCTGGGTTGTCAACCTCTCAATTTTACTTGCCAAAACCAGGAGACTCGACGTCGCCCTCATTCTTGGCATGGTTACTGGCCTCTCTCTGTTAGTCAAATCCTCTGCGCTTTTTTTCTGTCTCCTGATCCCCTTTGCCTATCTCTTAGATTTTGACGCCAAAAAAATCTTTACCAAAAAAACCTTGCGTTATCTTGGGCTCGTTCTGACTTCTTGGTTGATCGCTTACCTCATCTACAACATCCAACGCCTTTCTCCTTGGATGCACATGATCGCCGAAAAAAACGCCTTTTTCACAGTCGGCTATGGAGAAATATTTAACGAACCAAAACGTTTAATTAATAACTTTCTCGATGTTTGGCGCTGGCAAATTTCCTATACCACCATTCCGGTTTTAATCTTCTTTGCCTTTGGACTCTACAAGCTTTTTCGCACTAATTTGCGCACGTTTATCTATTACTCCTCGCTCTTACTTGGTCCCGTTTTGGGTACTGTGGCTCTCGCAAGTCTTTTTGCACCCCGTTATATCATCTACGCCACCCCTTTCTTTCTTATTTTTTCCGCTTACGGAATCTCCACCATCAAAAATTCAAAACTACTCCTAACTACTCTTTTATTTGTGCTCATTCTCCCGCTTTCTCTAATTATTAAACTCATCTCCGATCCCATTCACTTTCCTTACGTCAAGGTTGATGAAGGCTATGTCAATGGTTGGTCTGCCGGCAATGGCGTCAAACAAATTGCCGATTGGGCCGTCTCTCGCATTCAGCAAACAGGTCAGCCCATGACTATTTTCACGGAAGGCACTTTTGGCATTCTTCCCCACGGCTTAGAACTCTATGCTGACGGTCAAGTTGCCGGTTTAACTATCCGTGGCCTTTATCCAATTAACTCCATTCCTCCCACCGAAACTATTGCGTCGGTTGCCTCTAACCCAGAGACCTATTTTATTCTCAACAACACTCAAACCACCGGACCTCAACCGGGACTCGAACTCATCAGTGAACATCAAAAACTTGATCCTGCCTATAGCATGCGTCTCTACCGTGTTTTATCGACAGAAAAATAATCTATGCGATTTTCCTCTAAATATCGTCCCTCTCACACCAGCCTCTTAATTCCATTATTTTTCCTTGTTCTCACTTACTTTTTGCTTAAACCAATTCACGGCAACATCTGGTACCCCGTGCACGACACCACTAGCGTTGCGCGACTTTACCTCATGGAACAAACGATCCGCACCGGTCAGTTCCCTCCTATTTGGGCGGAAGGGATTAACCATGGTTACGGCTACCCACTCTTTCACTTTTATGCCCCCCTCTTTTACTATCTCGCCCTCTCTCTCAAACTCTTCGTTGGCTCCTACTTTACGGCGATAAAACTAACCCTCTTCTCAACTATTTTTCTTGGTGTGTTCGGGATGTACCAACTGCTAAAAAAATGGGGGAGGGCACCTGCTATTCTTGCCGGCGTTGCCTTTGGTACTTTACCTTACTTAGCGGTTGATCTTTATGTCCGTGGCGCTTATGCCGAACTCCTCTCGATGTGTCTCTTACCTTGGCTCTTTTATGTTTGGCAAGACCTCTCTTCTCACCGAAAACAAGCTACTGCCGGCCTTATTACCACCCTTTTTCTTCTCTCCCACAACTTGATCCCCTTGCTCATTTTCCCCTTTCTCATAGTCTGGATCTTCCTGAAGCAAAAATCTCATCTTAAGCGGCTAATCGTCCCGGTTGCTCTTTCTTTTCTCCTTTCCTCTTTCTATCTTCTTCCTCTTTTTCTCGAACGCTCTTTTGTGCTGGCCGACCAGATTGCGAAAGTCAGTTATTTTGAACTTCATTTTGTCGCTCCCACTCAACTCTGGAACTCAACTTGGGGATTTGGGGGTTCTGCCGTTGGCCTTCAAGACGGGTTTTCTTTTAAACTTGGGAAAATCCAACTGATCTTAGCTTTTGGTTCCCTTGGCTTACTTGCTTTCCGCTCCAAACGAAAATTCGTCCTTTTCTTTTTTTCCGCCGCCCTTTTGTCAGCTTTTATGGCAACCGCCTATTCAAAATTTATTTGGGATTATATTAGTGTTTTACAAATTGCCCAGTTCCCTTGGCGCTTCCTCACTCTCATTGGCTTTTTTGTCGCTGCTCTCGCCGGTTTTTCTGTCACCCTTCTCCACCGCCGTCCCCTGCGCCTTTTGGTCGCCTTTCTTGCCATTTGCTCTCTCCTTTTCATCAACCTCAAACTCTTCGTCCCCCAAAAGACTTTTCCGGCAAGTCTTACCGACTTCACGAGTCCAGAATATCTCGACACCATTTCTTCGATTGTTCCCGAATATCAGCCTCGTTGGCTCACAGAAACCCCGCCTAACCCTGCTGGTCCGCTTGACCGGGCTTACTATCCAACTTGGGAGGTCAAAGTTGATGGTGAGTTTGTTCCTGCCTCGCCAACGGACAATGGTCTTTTGTCTTACCCCAATCCTAATAATTCCTCTAACGTTGAGTTAATCCAATCTCACACTCCTCTTGAAAAATTTAGTTACCTCCTCACTTTAATTGGGCTTATCTGGCTTATTATTTATGCAAAAATCTAAAGTTTGGCTCCTCATCCTGGTAGCAACCTTCCTGGCCTATGGAGCCTCTCTTAAATATGGTTTCTCCCAAGACGACTTTTTCTTTTTGACTCTTGCCAAAGCCGGTTCGTTTAAAGACGTTATTAATTTCTTCTCTCCTTGGCAACAACAAGGCTTTCCTTTTTTCCGCCCGCTCGGAACCCAACTCTACTATTATCTTTTTACCAGCCTTTTTGGTCTTTCCAAAGCTCCGCTTTTTATGCATCTTTTTATGCTCTTGGTCCAAGCCACTAACGGTTACCTGGTCTATCTCCTAGTCTCCAAACTACAAAAATCTCGTTCAGTCTCTCTTATCGTTGGTTTGCTTTATGCAACTGCCGTCGCCCATTTCCTGAGTCTTTTCTATATTGCTGCCACCCAACAACTACTTGCTGCCACCTTTAGCCTTCTTTCTCTCAATGTCTTTCTGGACAAAAAATACTGGCGTGCCGGCCTCTTTCTCCTTTTAGGCTTACTCTGTAAAGAAACTGCGATTATTACCCCCTTGATTGCCTTTCTCCTTTGGCAACTAACTGCTGCTCAAAAAAATCCTTTTAAACAGCTTGGTAAACTCACTAAAATCTTTCTTCCCTCCCTGTTGGTGATTATTGGTTATCTTCTCCTCCGCTCCTCTGCCGGCTTGGAAGTTCAAGCCGAGTATCAACCTATCATTGGCCTATCTCTCGCGAGCACTCTCCGGTGGTATTTCCTCTTCGGCTACGGCGCTCCCGAAGAACTATTGCGTTATGGCCTCCCCAGAATGTTTATCGATTTTCGACATTTTATCGCCGATTTTGGTTTACCGGCAATCATCATTACCTCTCTTTCCGTCTTTGTATCTCTTTGGTCACTCGCAATCTCAATAACTAGCATCCTGACCAACAAATTCCTCCCGCGACTCAAAACCGCTATTTATGTCTTGTCGTGGGTTATCGGCATCAGTTTAGTGGTCTGGTACCCTGACCATCGCTATCCCCACTACCTCGACCTCGCCCTCATCCCCCTCCTGCTCATCGTCATCGAAGCCTCTCGCGGTTTTTGGCGATATCTCATGGCTTTTCTCCTGCTCGTAACTTCTATTTTTACTATCTCTCTTTCCACGCAAGCCCACTGGACCACTAATCGTGCTCTCATGGTTGAAAAAGCTAAAACCGTATTAAACTGGCATACTATTTGTCAACATAACTCGATTGTCTTTCTTGGTCCAGAACCTCAGCCTCGTGAACTCTCTTACTCTTTGTCTCTTGCGAGTGGCCCCCGTATTCTCTGCAATAATCCTGACTTAGCGGTATACTACTCAGGCCTGGACAATGATATCTCAAGCGATGCTTATCCGATAGATATTACAAAGATATTTAAATAAAATGACCAGTTTGACACTTGAAAATCTCAAAACTCAAGCATTCAAGGGAGTTTTCACCCTAACTTTCCGCCGACTAATACTCAAAGTCATCGACACTGTTGGAGTTATTTTCCTCGCCCGCGCCCTTTCTCAAGACGTCTTTGGAATCTTTGGTATCATCAGTTTCGTGGTCTTCACCTTTCTTTCTTTCTTCTCCGATATTGGTTTTGGTGCCGCTCTTATTCAGAAAAAAGAAGATTTAACCATTGAAGATACTAGAACCACCTTTACTATTCAACAAACATTAGTTACCCTTCTCCTTGTCGTAGCTTGGTTAATAGCCCCTCCTCTCTCAAACTTCTATCACCTAGGTCAACAGGGCATTTGGCTAATTCGAGTCTTATCTTTTTCCCTTTTCATTACTTCTTTTAAAACCATTCCCTCAATTATTCTTGAACGCCAACTTAAGTTTGAACGTCTAGTTATTCCCGAAATAATTGAGACTTTGATTTACAACTCTATCGCCGTCTACATGGCGCTCCATGGCTACGGTGTTTGGAGTCTCGTGATTGCAATTTTAGCTCGCACTGTCGCCGGCGCGATTGCGCTTAACGTTCTCAGTCCTTGGAAAATCGGCTGGTATTTCTCCAAAACTAGTGCTAAAAAACTCCTCTCCTTTGGCGTTCCTTACCAATTAAACAGCGTCCTTGCCTTAATTAAAGACAACATCACCCCCACCCTGATTGCCTATTGGTACGGTCCTGCCGCGGTTGGTTTTGTTAACCTTGCTCAAAACATCGCTTCTCGCCCCATGGAAATAATTAACATTGTCAGCCGCGTGATGTTTCCGGCCTATTCTCGAATTCAGCATGACTCTGTTCGCCTCAAACGTTGGATCGAGAAGTCGGTGCGTTTTATGGCGGTTCTTTACTTCCCGGCAATCGCGGGCCTTCTGATCGTTTGCTCCGGGCTCCTCCAATACCTCTACGCCGACAAAAGTGCCAAATGGCTCCCGGCATTGCCAGCTCTCCTTTTCTTCCTGGCCGGTGCCTTCCCCATTATTATCACGACTACCTATACCAATGCGCTCTTCGCCCTTGGTCGCCCCAAAGTCGTGCTTGCCCTCATGGGTCTCTACACCGTTTTAACCTGGGGACTGGGTGCTCCGCTCATCTATAAATATGGTTTTGTTGGGATCGCGATCGCCGGCTTTATTATCACCTACATCACCCTCCCGATTGTGGTCAGAGAAATGAACAAAGTCGTGAAAGTCGACACCTGGGACTGTGTCAAGAAACCCCTGCTTGCGAGTTTAATTATGGCTGTTATCACTTTCTTTCTGAACCGTTATCTCACCCACAGCATGTTAACCTTGATCGCCACCATTGTCCTCGGGATGGTAACATATACAGTATCAATCGTCTTGATTGATCGGGGTGAACTTAGAAAAGAGTTTGCGAGCTGGTTTGCACTAATCGCAGCTCGAAAGGGTACAAGTAATGCTAGTGAATAAAGTCTCGGTTATCATTCCCACCGTCAACGCTTTCGAAGAGCTTGATCTCGCTATTCAGAGTATCAAGAAAAACTCTGACTATGAGATCGAATTCTTGGTTGTTGTCGACCCCGACATGAATACCAGAAAAGTTAATCCCGATATCCTCAAAGTCTGTGAAAAACACAAGATTAAACCGATTGTTAACCAAGAAAATCACGGTCCCTACGGCAACTGGAACATTGGGGCTGATCACGCCTCTACCGACTGGCTCATCTTCGCGACCGACGACCAATACTTTGCTCCCCACTGGGACGCCAATTTAGTTAAGTACTACCAACCAAAGAGATTAATTTCCGGCCGTCTTATTGAACCCGGCATCATTCCAGTTTACAAAACGAACATTAAGCATGATTTCGGCGTTCTGCCTAGTGAGTTTAAAGAAAAGGAATTTATTGCTTGGTGTAAAGCGAGGACAGAAGTAGGCTTCGTTCCTGACGGCTTCTTTATCCCCATGCTTCAACACCGTAGTGACTTCCAAGCGCTTGGCGGCTACCCAACGCAAGGGAAATTTGGCACTTCTACCGCCATTAGTAACGATGTCTTATATGTGCAAGCTGCCATAAAGAAAGGATATGAATTTGGCACTGCCTCCGACAGCTACTCTTATCACTTTCAAGCGAGTTCCTGGAAGAAGAAAACCCTGAAACCCAAAATCGCGGCTGTAGTTCTCACTTACAACGAAGAGAAAGATCTTCCCGCCTGTCTTAAATCTCTCTCCTGGGTTGACGAAGTCATGGTCGTTGATTCTGGCTCAATCGACAAGACTCTTGAAATCGCCAAAAAGTTCAAGGCCAAAGTGTATAAACGATATTTTGATGATTTTGCTTCTCAGCGCAACTTCGCCCTGAGTAAAGTCGCTAATTTTGATTGGGTCTTGATGCTCGATGCCGACGAAGTCTGTGAACCAAGTCTTGCCAAAGAACTTACCTCTTTTGCAAAAGATATTTATCTCGACGGCGTCAACATCCCCCGCAAGAATTTTATCTTTGGCAAATGGATCAAGCATTCCGATTGGTATCCTGATGAAAGACTAGTTTTCTTTCGACCAAAGATCGTCTGCTATGTTGGCGGGGTGCACGAACGCGCCAAGTTTATCAAAGGTAATGAGACCATCGCAACCGCAACCACTCACATCCTCCACCACAACTATGACTCAGTGAAAGAATTCATTGTTAAAAATCTAGTTGAATACCCTGCCGCATATGCTAAAACCCTTGACTCCGAAAAAGTGATCTTTTCTGCCCCTGATTTAATCAGCAAACCGATAAGTGAGTTCATGCGTCGATTTTTCCTCTCTAAAGGCTACCAAGATGGCATGTACGGGCTTGTTCTTTGTTTACTGATGGGTGTTCAGACTTTTATTTCCTATATCTATCTCTGGGAACTCCAAGGCAAACGGCCTGATTTGACAACCGAAGAAACTCAGGCTATTTTCGCTGGCCTCAAAGAAAAGGGAATTGAACTGAAGTTCTGGTTACTCTCGATGGTGGTCGAAGGCAGTAAGGGTGCCAAGAAATACTTTCATCGTGCCCGTCGTAAAGCTCTTAAAATTGTGAAAGGTCTCTAAGATGCCTCGCCAAAAGAAATCTCACAAAATTAAACATGCTGTAGTGTTAGTAAACTACAAGAAATGGGAAGATACGGTTGTTTGTATTAACTCAATTAAGAAATGTAAAGATACTCCCCACATTATCGTTGTTGATAATGGCTCTGCTAATGATTCTCCCAAAGAGTTAAAAAAACATTCCCCAGACTTAGATCTCATTATCAGTCCCACTAACGTCGGCTTCTCTGCCGGTAATAACCTTGGGATTAAAAAAGCTCTTCGGCTGGGAGCTAAGGTCGTCTATATATTAAATAATGACACTGAGGTTGATCCTAATCTTTTCTACCGCAGCTATCGCTATGTGGAAGGCAAAGACCGCATTGCCGGTGGGAAAATCTACTACGCCAAAGGGTATGAGTATCATGAAGAACAAAAGGGTAGGGGAGACGTTTTGTGGTACGCTGGCGGCTATATGGATTGGGGTAGTGTCATCGCTCGCCACTACGGGGTCGATGAAGTTGATCATGGTCAACACAATAAAGTCAGAGACGTCGATTTCATTACCGGCTGTTTTATGGCCATCCCCAAACGCGTCTTCGGGAAAATTGGTCTTCTCGATGAGCCGTTCTTTCTTTACCTCGAAGACATGGACTTTACCCTCAGAGCGATTTCCGCGGGTTACGAAGCTAAATACAACCCTAACTTAATTGTCTACCACCGCAACTCCTCGGCGACCGTTGCCGGCAGCCCCCTCGTTGACTACTACTTGACTCGTAACCGCTTTCTTATTGGCAAACGCTATGGTTCCTTCCGCCTTCGCTTTGCGCTCGTTCGGGAAGCTATATTCCGCAACTGGGGTAAACCCATTCGTCGGGCTGCCTTTTTCGACTACATAACTGGTAAAATGGGTAATAGAAATGACTTTATTACGGCGCTCGTGGAAAAAAATAATCTCTAACTGGCCAAGTATTTTGGTTGGCGCTTTTCTTTTCTCCTTAGGTTGTGTTCTCTATACCAGACTTGGACGTGATTATCTATTTGATTGGGATGAAGGAATATATGGAGAACTCGGCAGAGAGCTTCTTCAAACCAAAAACCTTCTGGTCTCTTTTTGGAATGGTTCTCCCTGGCTGGAAAAACCTCCCGGCATTACCTGGGTTTCCGCACTTGGGATCGCGATCGCCGGTCCTACTGCTCTTGGAGCCCGGCTCTTAATGCCTCTCTTTGCTCTCTATACCCTCTACATCGTTTACCGGATTGGAACTCACTTGGGGAATTGGAAACAAGGTCTCATTGCTGCCGGTGTCTTAGCCACTTTTAACCTCTTTTTAGGCCGGACTCGTGCGGTCAACACTGACATGCCACTTTTAGCCGGCATTACTACTACCATTCTTTTCCTGTTAGAAAACCGTCCCTCCTGGTGGATTGCCCTGGCTCTCGTGTTCTCCGTACTCTTTAAAGGACCCGCAGGCTTGTTATCAATCATTATTGCTTTGCCACTTTTCTTCACTAAAAAACGCTCATATGTTCTCCAAATTATCTCTTACTTTTTACTCATCATCCTCCCGTGGCACCTCTATACCTATTTCCAATATGGGACTGATTTTATTACTCCCTATTTTAGTGAACAAGTTCTGCGACGCGCCACCGCGCAAATTGAATTTCACTTTGAAAATCGCTGGTACTATTTTACCTACATTTATGAAAATCTCGGTTTGGGGGTCATCTTAGTTGCCGCGATCGGAGCATTCTCTTCATTTCAACAGTTTCTTTCACGACAAAAATCAAGGATATTCCATCTCACCTTACTATGGTGGTTACTTATTCCTCTTGCAATTTTCACCCTCGCCAAGACTAGATTATTTTGGTATATCTTACCAATCTCCCCTGCCATCTCCTTGCTTATCTCCGAAGCCATCTCCCACTGGCAGTATAATCAAGTCTCTAGGAAAGTCGTCACCATCCTCGCCATTGGTATCTGTTTACAAGCCTTGTTGGTTGCGTCCAAATCTGTAGAATTTAGCAAAAAAACCGCCCCTATACCCGACCGCCTGTACGTTGCTCAAGAATTGAGCAAACTCGACAGTGGCCCGTTAACCATTCTCGTTCCCCCTTCCGAACGACTCTCCGAAGCTCTTTTGCCCGAAGTGGCTCGTCTCAGTTCGAGCTTTCGCTATGGTGGGATGCCATCCATAGCCTATTATTATCCCTCCAGTCGCGTGCAATTCTTTTATGACGTTGACAAATTCCGCGCCTATTGGTTAGATGCGTCGTCTCCGACTGCTTTGATTACAACTGACGATCTTATTCACATCCCTGGGCCATATCACACCGTTATTTCTTCTCCTACCTATCTCGGAATCCAAAAGGGGGTTTATGCTTACCGTTAGCACTCAAATTGCTCAGGGAGACGATCTTCCAACCTTCGAAAGAATGTTGGAAAGCATCACCTTCGCCGATGAAATTATTGTCTTTAACATGGAAAGAAACGACGAGGAAGCTCTTTCTATTTTTACGAAATACCGAGTTAAGGTTATTGAGGTCAAAACTCCGAAAGTTGCCGAAGAAATTCGCACCCGCGAAATCCTTGAAGCCAAACATAAATGGGTTTTAATCATGGATTTTGATGAACTAATCCCCCCTGCTCTTCAAACAGAAATCCTTGCCGTTATTGATGATCTGCCTGCAGCCTACTCCATCAAACGGCGCAATTTTTCGCTTGGTTATCCTTTACGCTTTGGAGGCTGGGGGGACGACTACGTCCCTCGTCTTTTTCACAAAGACGTCTTTGTAGATTGGCCAACCAATATTCACTCCACTCCCAAGATCCGCGGAGAGTATAAAAAGCTATTAAACTTTATGGAACATCATAAAGACTCCAGTCTCTCCGAAATGGTTGCGAAAACCAACCGCTATTCCGACATCGAAGCCGCTTTGTTTTTCGAGGGCACTCTCCCACCCGTAACTGGCTTTACTTTAATTCGTAAAACGAAAATGGAGTTTATTCGAAGATATCTGCTTAAACTGGGTTTCCTCGATGGGAAAATCGGTTTGATCCAATCTATTTATCAAGCCTACTCAGTCTTCATTTCCTACGCCAAGCTGGCTGAAAAACAAAGGAGAAAATCGTGAGAGCCCTCATCGTCAGTCCCTATCTTGATCATCTGGGGGGAGGGGAGCGCTACATGCTCTCGGTTGCTTCGGTTCTTGAAAATCTTGGCTATCAAACTTATTTTGCCTGGGATAACCTTGAAGAAATTACTCACCTTGCAACCATGCTTGGAATTAAGCTAACTGCTCCGCTCCTCGATTCTTCTGTTAAGCAACTCTATAATACTCACCAACCCCTCGCGATGTACTTGGCTACTCGTCCTTACGACGTCGTCGTCTACCTCTCCGATGGTTCTCTTCCACTTCTCGGTGGCAAGATGAACCTAGTACACATGCAAGTTCCTTTTCACGGAGTTGGGGGGAAGTCCTGGAAAAATCAACTTAAAAAACACTTTCTCCACGCAGTGATTGTGAACTCTCGTTTTACCAAAAAAATCGTCGACGAGGAATATCAAATTGCCTCAACCGTTCTTTATCCTCCCGTCCCCTCTATTAAGCCGGCTAATAAAACCGATACCATTCTCTCCGTTGGGCGCTTTGAACCCTCCCTCAACGCCAAAAAACAAGATATCTTGATTCAAGCCTTTAAAGAACTTTCTCCCAAACTCCCAAGCTGGAAATTAGTGCTCGCTGGCGCCTCGTCCAGTGATGATTGGATTAAATTATTGCAAAAAAAAGCGATTGGTTTTCCAATCGAGTTTATTCTCAATTCAAGTTATGAACATTTATCATCGCTTTATGCCGAGTCGAAGCTCTACTGGCATGCCGCCGGGTTTGGAGTTGATGAAACCAAAAACCCCGAACTTACCGAACACTTTGGTATTAGCATCGTTGAAGCTATCTCTGCCGGTTGTATTCCCCTTGTAGTTCCCGTCGGTGGCCAGAAGGAAATTGTAACCGATCCATCCCTTCATTGGTCTACCATACCTGAACTAGTTGCTAAGACTCTTAATCTAGCTGAGAATCCGACTAATATCCTCTTTGATATCTCGAATTATTCTTTGGCCAATTTCACTAATCAACTCAAGTCTCTCTTATGAAAAAGCTAATTTCCAATTCCCTTTTTAAGGAATTATGTTCGCTTGTCCTCGTGCTCATTGCGGTCTATTTAAGTAGCCGAGCAATGTTCCAGGAAGGATTTTTCCGGACGATTGATGATGTCACTCCCGTTCGTATTATCGAGTTAGCCAATGAATTAAAACGAGGATTTTGGCTCAACAACTTCCCGGTACGTATTGGAGCAGAGATGGCGCACCATTATGGTTATTTATTCTTTTTGTTCTACGCTCCCTTGGTCTACTACGTCGGAGCTCTCTTCATGATCATTGGTCATCTTAGCCCTATCATCGCAACCAAAGCCGTCTTTGCGATTCCGCTGATAATCGGCCCCCTTCTTTTCTACTGGTCCGCTCGTTTCAAATTAAATAGGTTCTCTGCGGTTATTTCAACCACCCTCTTTTCTCTCTTCCCTTATCGTGGTTTTGACGCCTATTTTCGAGGTGGAGTAGGTGAGAATTGGGCGATTTCCTTTATTCCTGGGCTCTTCGCAGGAATATTTTTACTTAAAAAAAATCAAAATATGGTTTATATCTCACAAGTATCTTTCTCGCCCTAATTATCATCTCCCACAACATTTCAGCCCTAATGGTATTAACCCTTGTATTGTGTTACGGTCTCGTTTTCTTACGCAAATATAAACAATTCTGGTTATCTCTTCTCGTTGGTCTAGGTCTTTCAGCTTTTTTCTTTCTCCCTTCCTTGTATTACCTTCCCATCATTAGAGCCAACACTCTCCCGCTGAATACTTCCAATTTACTTAGCTCACTCTTACCTTTCTCTTCTATTAGTAAATTGGATCTTTCCTTTATTCCCGGTCAAGCCACCTCCCCAATCTTTTTATACCTTTTACTAGGAGGAATTATTTATGCTTTTATTAAGAAGATCTCTAAACTTGTGAAGGGCAAGCAGCTGTTATTTTGGCTTACATTTAGTTTGATCTTATATCTCATGCTTAGCCAACCATTTTCTTTTCTCTGGCAAATATCTTTGCCCATTAGTCGAATGCTCCAATTCCCTTGGCGAGTTCTAATACTGCTTTCTTTTTCGATCCCAATCGCAATAGGATACTTGTTAAATCGGCAATTTCCCAAAATAATTTCGATGCTTATCGGCTTATCCATTGTCGCTCTCTCCCTAACGTTCCTTCCTTCTTTCAAACCTCTCGAGCGTTCGTATTTTTACGCTTATCAAATTGAGGACACGGGACCTTGTGCCACGGCTGATTTTGAAGATTACTTCCCTTATTGGGTAGAAGAATGCATTGATCGTATCCCGGAAAAAGACGTTTTATTGACTAATGATGGCACAATCCAAATAACCAATAATCGATTAATTCAAATCGATGGCAACTATTCTAGCGAAATCCCCAATCGCCTTCTGGTACATCGTTACTATTTCCCCGGCTGGGAAATTGTTGTTGATAATCAACCAATATCACTTGAATATCCCTATTCCATCTCTGGCTTATTTATTGCTGACATTCCTGCAGGCTCTCACAATTACTCAGTACGATACCGGAAAACGAATATCATGTGGGTCGCTGATATAATTTCCTTATTAAGCCTGTCATATCTAGGTTTGGGATTACTCAAACACCCTCTGCCTAAAAAATATGCTACTAAAAAATCTTAAAGCTGTCTTCTCTTCCAAAACCTTCCTCATTGGACTACTGATTCGCATTATGGTGATGCCTTTCACTGGTCACTGGGATCTTCGAGGTATCAATTTTGCTGTTTATAATCTTCCCTTTAAAGGTATCACCAATGTCTATGAAGTCGCCGCTCACGAACCAGTGGACTATATTGTCAATGTTAACTTCAGCCGGGAATACTTTATCTACCCGCCTCTTACCTATTTTACTTTAGGCTCATTCATGACCCTCCTTAAACCCCTCTACGGTTCGGAGTTCGTTCACTGGATTCAAGGTTATGGTAACGATATTAAATCCGTTATTACTCACCCCTACGTCTATCGCTATCTCTTCCTCATGAAGATCCCCTATTTATTTTTTGACATCTGCATTCTTTTCTTGCTAAGAAGATTTTTTTCGAAACCAAAAGATCAACATACCGCCATGAAATATTGGTGGCTTAACCCAATTGTTATCTTTTTACCTTATCTTTGGGGACAGTTTGACCTGATTCCCGCCTTCTTCGTTCTTTGGGGAATCTTTTATGCGAATAAATCTAAACCAATTATAGGAGCCCTCCTTTTTGGGATTGGTGCAGCTTTTAAGAACTACCCATTGATGCTTCTTCCAATTTTAGCCGTAGTTAGTGGTAAATCATTCAAGGAAATGATCAAAATTATGTTGGCTGGTGTCCTTCCATTTATTCTCACCACCCTTCCTTTCTGGGGTCACGAATTTTTCCGGGACACCGTACTCTTGTCCTGGCAATCACAAAAAATGCTCGACTTTATGTGGGGAATTGGCGGGAATGATGGAATTTATCCTTTCGTAATCGGTTATGGTGTAATCTTCCTCTTTAGCCTTTACAACCTGAAAGGGAAAATCCACCAAGTTTCGATCCCGATTGTTCTAACCCTAATGTGGTATTACTCAACCACCACTTTTCACCAACAATGGTTTATTTGGGTTCTTCCGATTCTAGTAATCTATGCTGTAAACAATCAGAAACTCAAATATATTGGGTTATGGATTATTGGTCTGTTCTTCCTTCGCCTTGCAGTTATTCAAGCTGACGCCACCACCGAACTTTTCCGCTGGGTTGCTCCTGCCTTTGAGGATTTTCCAAAGACCAGAGTAATTATGGGCATGATTTACGACATCAATAAGTTCCGCAATCTCGTTAACAGCCTCTTTTTAGCCACTACTCTTTGGTTATCAACCTATCTAATTTCCAAGGAGAGGACTTAGAATGAAAAAACTCCTAATCGTTCTCTTTTCAGCTATCATGCTAGCCGGATGTAACCGTCAAGATGTGCATCAAGCCTTGGGGAGTAAACGGATCTTATTTTCTCGAGCAAATATCGTCTCTCAGTCCTTTGTTTCTTCTGCACCAAATCTAAACATAGTTAGTATCTGTTTACGGAATCCCGATCGTACCCTCACTCCTTTCGAATTTACTCTTCACATTGCAACTTCTAGTTCCCAGGCCATTCGCACTCTTGAGTTTACTGGAGGCAACATTGATAACCAGGATTGCACCAGGTTCCAATTCGAACCGATTCCTAGTTCACAAGGACAACTTTATGTTGCCCAAATTAAACCCAAATTGGGTTTGGAGGAAGATCCTCGAAGCAATATATATCTTGAAGCCAATCAGGGTGATGATTACTTAGGCGGTCAGGCCTATACTGATGATGTTCCAACCTCTTATGATCTCCATTTTAAAACTTCCTATCGCCAAGATCTCAAGACTGTATTGTCAGAGTCGTTCTCGAATTTTATCTCCCGAATCTTTCAAGACCCCATCTTCTTTATTCTTTATGCAATCTCCATTATCTGTCTAATCTTTTTGCTCAAAAAGAACCGATGAAAAACAAACCCTTCTTGATCGCCTTAATAATATTTTGTTGTGCATTTCTCCTGCGTGCCTATCATTTTGAAAACGGTTCTCCTTTCGACTGGGATCAAGATCGAGATTATGGTCAGGTACAAGAAATTGCTTCCGGCCATCTACTGATCTTAGGTCCCGTTGCAAAAGGAGTTGGGGGGTTTTACCTTGGTTCTCTCTACTATTATCTTCTTTACCCTGGCTATTACTTCCTACATGGCAGTCTTGCCGCTCTCCCCCTAACTTCGTTAACGATTGATGCTCTAGTCGCTGGGTTTATCTATTTACTATTATGGCAAGTAAATGGAAGGAAGAACTCCTTTTTCCTGGCATTTTTTTGGGCGACTTCCTGGTTGCTAATTACTTCCTCTCGCGTTTCTTGGAACGTGGCCCTCGTCCCTATCTGGAGTCTGTTTGTTCTCTATAGCCTCAACAAGACTCTCCAAGAAAAATCTATTAAGCATTTTTATCTGTTAGGACTTCTTGCCGGTTTAGCGGTACATATTCACGTTGCGGCAATTCCCCTAATTCCCCTCCTTTTGCTGGTATTTTGGAAAAAATTGCAATTTCGACTCAAAACTTGGGGGAGCTTCCTCTTTTTCGCCATTATCCCGTGTCTTCCCCTTATATTATTTGATCTCAAACACCAATTTATTAACCTCCATTTACTTCGTGCCCAAATGGCCTCTCAAATTACCAACAAAACCGCGCCTATTCCGATGCTTCTCATGACCATCACCAAGCTCGGGAAAGTTGTTAGCGGGATGTTTTTCTATCAAAATACCAATAACATCTTGCTTGGCCTACTAATTTTAGTATTCTCTCTTAAATCATTTTTTCTTGATAAGCGATTGCTCTTTCGAATTTCCGGAGCCATCGTCCTTGTCTCCTCCCTCTTAATTATCGCCCTTCATGACTACGGGTTCCCAGAATATTATTTTGCCCCGGCTTACCTTTCAATCTGTCTCGTTATTTTTGGCAATCTTCCAAAATATTTGTTATATCCCTTGCTTGGGATCTCTCTCTTTTTCAACGTTCGCTCCTATAGTATCGAGCCCAGCGGCTTTAGTTTGTATGTCAAAACCGAGATCATCAACTCGCTGTTAGAATTTAACGAACCTATCGACCTGCATTATGCTTTCGATCCTGGGCGTGATGGAGGGTTAAGATACCTTGTAGCTCTTAAAGGAATCAAACTCAATCCAGAATCAAGAACTAGAATTATTATTTCCGATAAAGTAGACTCTCCTCTCTACATTGATGGAGAATTGGCGAGAGAACTTGTTAGGCTTGGCAACATTAAGTCTGCTCTCTATATAGTACAATAAACCAGATGAATAAAACTCCCCCACAACCTTCCGTGAGTATTGTTATCCCTTCCTGGAATAGTGAAAAGCAACTGAAAAAAAATCTTCCCTACGTTTACAAAGCCGCCTCTCAAGTTAACGCTGAAATCATTGTCGTTGACGATGCTAGTGTTCTTGATAAATCTTGGGAATATCTTCAAACTCAAAAAAAATCTCTTCGTTCATATTTAAATAATAGTAATTTAGGTTTCTCTGCGACAGTGAATCGCGGAGTATCCCTTGCTAAGGGAGATATTGTAATACTCCTGAATACCGACGTCAGGCCCAGCCCAGACTGTTTCCTCAATTGTCTCGCGATCTTTCAGGATCATAGTCTCTTCGCCGTCGGCTTTAATAGTGGCGAAGCTTGGATGGGTGGAGAGTGGAAAAAAGGACTTTTCCACCACTGTAAAGTTGAACCGATCATAAACAATCTGCACCAAATTAATCCTTCTCTCTGGGCATCCGGTGGCCAAGCCGCTTTCGACAAACAAAAATGGCATGAACTTGGTGGCATGAATCTTCTCTACAAACCATTTTACTGGGAAGACACTGATCTCGGGTATTCTGCTTGGAAGAGAGGTTGGAAAGTTGTTTGGGCTCCCAATTGTCATGTCGTTCACGATCATCAAAAAAGCGTTATCGCCAATAATTTTACGAAAGAATTTGTGACCAAGACCGCCCAGCGCAATCAATTTCTCTTCATCTGGAAAAATATCTCCGACTCAAAATACTTACTCGAACATCTGATTCGTTTACCTTACTATTTATTCAAATACCCCCTGCCGGTTACCAAAGCTTTTCTTAAACTCCCGAGGGTTTTAAGAGAAAGATTTCAACAGCAAAAATATTGGGTTAAATCTGATCGGGAAATTCTCAAACTATGGACGCGATAAAAAAAGCCTTTCTTTGGCTAATCGCCCTTCGTTTTGTTGCCATCCCCGGCTACTGCTTACTCGTTGAAAGATATGCTCCCCTGAGTTTTATTAGCAAAATATTATCTTCAAATTATTTATTTTGGTCTTGGGCAAATTTTGATGGTGAACATTATCTCTCGATCGCCAAATTTGGCTATCAGATTCGCGATGGATTTCCTCAATTTACCTTCTTCCCTTTATTCCCCCTCCTTATTAAAATCGGTTCTTGGTTTACTCATGACTATTTACTCTCGGGTTTTCTTGTTGGCTTTATCAGTTTGGTTATGGTCTTAAACCTTCTCCCAAAATGGTTTGCACTAGTGACAAAGAAGGATTATAAACTCCCTCTTTGGTTTCTCCTTTTTGCTCCCGGCGCCGTCTTTCTTGCCGCGATCTATACCGAAGTTCTCTTTATTGCTCTTGCCCTCGGAGTCTTTTACTTTGCCGAAAAAAAGAAGTGGGGCTTAGCAACTATCTTGACTGCTCTTGCGAGCGCTACCCGTATCAATGGAGTGTTCCTCATCTTATTTTTACTTTTCAAATTATTCAAATCCAATCTTCCAAAACTTCAACGCCTTCTCTACCTTTTTCTTTCTTCTTCCGGAATCATTATCTACTGTGGTTACCTTTATTTTAAAACCGGGAACGCCTTAAGTTGGTATACTTCTCAAAGTGCTTGGGGCAAAGCCACCGCGACCTCACCCTTAGTAACCGCCGGTAACTACCTTCGTGCCGTGACAGTCAATTTTGTCCCAGACCTGGTCCACCTGGTAGTTGTCATTGAAATTATCGTCACCCTTTGGGCCATCTACCTCATTTATGTAACGGTTAAAAATAAACTTCTCTCGCCTCCTTATGTCGTTTATCTCATCGGGAATCTCCTGCTCCCCATAGCTACCGGAAGCTTGGGGAGTATGCCGAGATTTTTCCTCCTTCTTTTCCCCACGATCGTTGTTGTCCCTAGAATGTCAAACAGGTTTCGCTTTTTTCTTCTTACCTTTTACTTTATACTGTTCTCGACAGGCGTAATTCTTTTTACGAGGGGGTATTGGTATGCGTAAACTTCTTAAGAAACCTCTTATACTCATTATTCTTCTCGCCGCCTTTTTACGCCTATTCTTGTTATCCCGTGTACCACCTTCATTAAACTGGGATGAAGTCTCGATGGGTTACTCGGCTTATTCTATCGCTCAAACAGGCATGGATGAATGGGGAGAAAGACTTCCCCTCTTTTTCCGCTCATACGGCGAATGGAAATCCTCTGTTTATGTCTATTTACTTGTTCCTTTTATCAAAATCTTTGGCCTTAATGCTTGGGGAGTCCGTCTGCCTAGCGCCTTAGCTGGTATTCTGTCGGTCTATCTCACTTATCTGATCGGCAAAAAACTCTACGGCGAAAAAGCTGGTTTATGGGCTTCCTTATTGCTTGCCATCAGTCCCTGGGCGCTCATGCTCAGTCGTCCCGCCTTTGAAGCCAACGTTAGTCTTACACTTATTCTCGCTGGTATCTATTTATTTCTGCGTTCACGAGAGCTTTCTAACTACCGCTTCTTGGTGGGGAGTGCTTTTTTCTTTGGTCTTGCCCCCCACGCCTACAATAGTGCCAAGTTCGTGGTCCCTCTTCTCGTTATGTATCTTCTCTTTACATCAAAGATGTATAAGCAACTTAAAAAGTCTATTGTGATGTTGGGAATTCTTGCGATCTTTGCGATTCCAATCGTGCTTAACCTATCTTCGGGGGTAGCCCAAGCTCGTTTAAATCAGGTAGGTATCACGACTGACCAAAAAGCGCTGGGAGACTTCTACACTCTGAGAACTACTCTTCCTGGCCCCCTTGCCAAACTTGTTGTTAACAAAGTTTCTTTTTCTATCTATCAAACCGCCAATAATTGGCTTACATATTTCTCTCCTTCATTTTTACTTCTTAGTGGTGGCTCCCATGCCCAACAAAGCCTTCCATACCATGGGGTACTTTATTTTTCCGAATTTGTTTTCTTTATTCTCGGTTTGTTGGTTATAAAAAAACAAAAGTCAGATCTTAAATATCTGCCCGTTATTCTTATCTTCCTCGGTTTTCTCCCGGCCGCCGCGACTCGTGACGAAGGGCACGTACTTCGCAGCATTCTTACACTTCCAGGTTGGCAGCTCCTTGCTGGTCTTGGAGTTGTATCTCTGCAATCACTCAAGCGCTTCAAGTTTCTTACTGCTCTTTATCTTCTCCTCGCAACCGAAGTAATTATTTTTATGCTTGCTTACTTTGCCTGGTATCCAAAAGCCTATGCTCGCGACTGGCAATATGGCCACCAAGAAGTTGCCTCCTATCTCGCCACTCATGAAAACGAATATGACCAAATTGTCATGACTAAGTGGTTTGGCGAACCTCAGTTATTCTTAGCCTTTTATAACCATTGGAATCCCCGCTTGTACCAACTCCAAAACGCCGCTAACCTTCGTTATGAATCGGAAGATAGAATGTGGCTAGATCAACTCTCCGAATATAGTTTAGGCAAGTACACCTTTAAATATCTTGACTGGGATCTGGAAACCCAAAACAATAACACTCTCTACATCGGCAAATTCGATGATTTTGGCGAAGGTGCCAATATCCTTGATACCATCTCTTACCCAGATGGAACAGTCGCTTTCGTGATCGCGTCAGGCACTAAATAACGCTTAGGATATACTATTAATATGGAACCAAAAACTCTTCCTCTTTCCGTTGCTCTCGCCGTTTATGATGAAGAAGCTAACCTTGCTGCCTGCCTAGAATCGATTAAAGATCTTGCAAGCGAGATTATTGTTGTTGACGGAAACTCCACAGACAAAACTGTCACCATTGCCGAAGCCTTCGGTGCAAAAGTTATTTCTGAAACCAACAAAACCAACTTTCACATCAACAAACAAATTGCAATTGACGCCTGTAACAATCCTTGGATCCTTCAACTCGACGCTGATGAGCGCGTGAGTAGCATGCTCAAAGAAGAGATCAAGGCCGTTATTCATGCCGAACCGTCATCTCAACCAGATGCCTATTACCTCAAACGTCGTAACTATTTTCTCGGACGCTGGATGAATAAGGGCGGCATGTATCCCGATCCCGTTATTCGTTTATTCAAAAAGGATAGAGCCCATCTTCCTCAGCAATCAGTGCACGAACTTATGACCGTTGACGGCACTACCGGTTGGCTTAAAGAAGACCTTCTTCACATTGCCGACCCTTCTTTCTCTCGTTACCTCAAACGTTCAAATCGCTATACCACTCTCCAAGCTGAAACCTGGTTGAAGGAAGGGGTGCTTCCAACTAATGCGTGGACCGTCTTTTCCTACTTTACATACATTCCAACCTTGCGTTTCCTCTCGATATACTTAAGACACAAAGGCTTCATGGATGGTATTCCTGGCCTAATTTTTGCAGTTTACTCAGGGCTCCACCTTACCTCTTCCTACGTTAAATATTGGGAATTTATAACATCCAAAACTCAACCCGATATTGATAAAGATTGGGAATGAAAAAATTTATTCCACCGCTTATTATCGTTCTTGCCGGTATTTTCCTGGCTTTCAACTTGCTCCGCCCTGGATTTATGCAAACCCACGACGGGATTTGGCACATCGAACGTTTACTAAGCATGACGTCGATGCTTAAACTCGGACAATTTCCTGTTCGTTGGAGTTTTGGACTCGATAATGGTTTTGGTCTTCCGGTATTTAACTTTGTCTACCCCGGACCCTATTATTTTATGAGCATCCTTCATTTATTTGGAGTAGGGGTCGTCGCCACCCTTAAATTAACGAACTTATTTTTCTATCTCTTAGGTGGATTGGGTTTCTTTTTTCTCTTCAAGAATAAGTCCAAGTTTCTTGCCGTGTCCGCCGCTCTGCTTTATTTACTCACCCCCTACCACTTCCTTGATCTATTTGTCCGTGGGGCTTTGGGAGAAGTGGTAGTTTTAGGGTTAGTACCATGGTGCTTTCTAGCACTTCAAACTCTTCGGAAAACCAAACGCTTATCCTGGTATACGTCCCTTCCATTATTTTTAATCTTAATTTCGCACAACTTTTTAGGACTTCTTTTTCTTGGATTAATTTTGTTTTTTACAATCTTGCTTTATGACCAGAAAAAACTCGTTTTGAAGTCAATAATCGTCTCAGTTGGTTTGTCATCATTTTTCTTACTTCCCATGCTTTCTGAACGGAAATTATTATTATCCAGCCCCCCCGATCTTCCTAATACACAGTTTGCAAATCACTACGTTTATCCTTCCCAACTAATTTATAGTCCATGGAATTATGCCGGCTCTTTACCTGGAAATAATCCATTAGAAATTTCTTATCAACTGGGTTACGCTAATATTCTGCTTATTTTGATGGGGCTTTGGCTATTTTATAAATATTTTAAAAAGAAGCAGGCATCTCTTTCTCTTTTACCACTCATTATTATCCTCGTTTCTCTATTTCTTATGACTCCCGCTTCCAGCATCTTTTGGGATACTTTTTCTTTCCTCAAAATTATTCAGTTCCCCTGGCGCCTCCTAGCCATTTCCGCCCTCCTTTTCCCCCTTGTCTTCATCGAATTGTTCTCGAGCTCCCCATTCAAAAAATGGCAATACTTGCTGCCTCCACTGCTGGTTTTCATCGCCTTTCTAAACACTGCCAATGTCCGTTCCCCCGAGTTTGTCTTATCCGAATCAGCCTTTAGTTCTCTGCACGCCGCCTACGCTACAAAGTTTGCGAGTGCCTATCGTTATGAATTAACTCCCCGTTGGGCGCCGGTTGAACGCGCTCATATGGGGACTTTATCGCTTTCTTCCGGAGGAGCCAAGATCACCAATCTCAAAGAGGGGATTGACAATATCGCTTTTACCGCCGAATCAAGCAGTAGCACGGTCATTACTATTAATCGCAACTACTTCCCTTCCTGGAAAGCCAAGGGTGATGGTCAAGCTCTTCCCCTTATTCCTGCACCTGACGGCTCCATCTCCCTCACCCTTCTTCCTGGCACCCACTCGTATCGGCTGTATGTTGGAAGTACCAACATCGAAATTCTTGGTAATATTATCTCAATTGTTTCTTTGTCTGGAATAATCTATCTGATGTTAAGGAAAAAACTAAATGAGTAAAAAGCTTTTTTTGATCCTTCTTGTTGCGATTATCTTTCGCTTTCTTGACCTTACCAAATCTCCGCCAGCCCTCAACTGGGACGAAGTATCTATTGGTTATAACGCCTATTCAATTCTCAAAACTGGAAGAGATGAGTGGGGGAAACTACTTCCTCTGAGTTTTCAGGCTTTTGGTGAGCAAAAACTCCCAGGTATGATCTATGCTTCTGTACCTGGAATCGCAATTTTCGGGTTAAATGAATTCGGAGTTCGCTTTACCCCTGCTTTGTTCGGAGTCCTCTCGGTTTATTTGCTTTACCTGCTAGCCAAAAAAATATTTCATTCAGAAAGTCTAGCGCTATGGTCTGCGACCTTACTCGCTATCTCCCCATGGGCTATTCATTTTTCCCGCGCTTCGTTTGAAGCAGGGCTTGCCATGTTTTTTTCGCTTGTGAGTATTTATTTCTTAGTGGATGCCAACAACAGCCCAAAAAACTACTGGTGGTCTGCGCTTTTTGCCATCCTCGCCGCTTATACCTACAACAGCGTCAGAATTCTCCTCCCTTTCTTACTTCTATATTATCTCTATAACCGAGTTATCAAGTTTACCCCCAAAACAAAATCATCGCTTATTAAGGTCATCGTGATTGGCTTTGTCTTGTGTCTTCCGATTGCTTCCGAGCTTCTCAAAACGGAAGGAAGAGTAAGATGGGGAACTCTTTCGATTGCTAGCCAAAAATCATTTCTTGATGACATTGCCGAGAGTAGGGGATATACCACTCTCCCATCGGTTCTTCCTCGTCTTATTCACAACAAAGCTACTCACTATACCTATAAATTATTTATGAATTATCTCTCGACTTTTTCCACTGAGTTTCTTATTCTCAAAGGCTCCAGCAACACTCAGCGTTCAGTCCAAGGAATGGGGTTACTCTACCTGTTTGAACTACCTCTTTTGGTAATAGGTTTAATAGCTGTGCTGTCAAAGAAAACCAAGTATTCTCAAGCTTCTCATCTAATCATCCCCTGGCTCTTCTTGGCCCCCATCCCCTCAGCTCTCACGATCGACGCTCCCTCGTCCGTTCGAAGCCTCTTGATGCTTCCTGCCCTTATTCTCATCGAGTCGCTTGGCGCTGAATCCATTTATCAATGGTTCCGCACTCAAAATAAACTTCTTAAAACTTGTCTAATTGCCTTCATTCTCTGGAATATTAGTTATTTTAGTTTCAAACTTTGGTTTGTTTACCCGGTGAAATTTGCGGCCGATTGGGCCTATGGTTATAAACAAGCTTATTCCTGGGTATTCTCTCATTACAACGAGGTCGACAACATCTATGTTACTAGTTCTTATGGTGAACCACATATTTTTGCTCTTTTCTACGGCAAGATTGATCCGGCAACATACCAAAAATATGATATTAAACATACGACTGATCCTTTAGGCTGGATTCATGTTGATAGTTTTGACAAATTCCACTTCACTGGTTTTACCGGCCTTGATACTCCCGAAGAAATTGTCGCTCGCCATCCCGGACGAAACCTCCTTCTTACCAGTTTTGCTGTTTTGCCAGGTAATATGCCTCGGGATTTTGAACTAACAGCTCCTAACTGGCAAGTTATGTTTGAAGGCACGATCATTGACGGTGAAATGCAATAAACCGAGATCTCAAGATTAACTAATTTCCAGTATAATAGTTCATGCGTTATGAAAGTAGTAATTTCTCTTCAACCTCTAACAAATCATAGTGTTAATCGAGGAATTGGTTCCTATACTCGAGAACTAGTCAGCGCGCTCTCCGCCGGGTATCCGGAGGACAAGATAATTTCCACGACCACCGATTATTATTCTCTCAATGCCGATCTTGTTCACTTTCCCTTTTTTGATCCTTTTTTCCTGACCTTGCCCTCAGGAAGGAAACTCCCCACCGTGGTTACCATTCACGACCTTATTCCCCTTAAGTATCCTTCTCATTTTCCGCGGGGAATCAGAGGAGGGCTAAAATGGCGCCTTCAGCGCCGGCAAGTTCGTCAGGTTGATCACATCATCACCGACTCTCTCGCGTCCAAACATGATATTACCAAGATGATCGGAATTGATGACGATAAAATTACCGTTATTCCCCTCGCTCCCGCTGGCAACTCGCTTGTGATGAGTATGCTTTCAAAAGTTAAAAATACCTACCATCTGCCGGAAAAATTTCTTCTCTATGTTGGCGACATTAACTGGAATAAAAATGTGGTTGGACTTATTAATAATTTTGGAAAATTACCAAGTCGAGACACTCACTTAGTTTTAGTCGGGAAATCCTTTCAGACAACCAATAATATTCCCGAAATAGCTGCCATTAATAGAGCAATCGAAAAATCTGGTAAAGCAAAATTAATTCATCAGCTCGGCTATGTTCCCTCCCATCAATTGCCGGCAGTTTACAAGCTTGCCACCCTTTACTGCCAACCCTCTTTTGACGAAGGCTTCGGTTTAACGATTCTTGAAGCGATGCGGGTTGGTTGTCCGGTTGCAAGCAGCAACCGTGGCAGTCTCCCCGAAGTCGGAGGTGAAGCTGTCGCCTACTTCAATCCCGATAAAGACATGTTGGAAGTGCTCACAAAATTACTCAAATCCGCTAGTTTTCGGGAAAAATTAAGTCAGTTAGGGCAGGGGAGAGTCAAAGAATATACCTGGCAAAAAACCGCCAAGTTAACTCACCAAGTCTATGAACAAATATTAGCAAAATAATGTTACATTTTAATAAATCTAAAATCATTTTTCTTGTCACAACTGTTATCGCCTTAGTTATAGTTGCATTTTTTCGGTTTTACCGACTGGGTAGTATTCCTCAAGGCCTCACCAAAGACGAATCATATTATGGTTACGATGCCTACTCTATCTTAAAAACAGGTCGTGATATTTGGGGCAACAAACTTCCTCTCTCTTTCAAATCAACCGGTGAATACAAAATGAACCTTACCTATTTTATAGTGCCTGCTATCAAACTCTTTGGTCTTAATGAAATGTCTGTGCGCCTCCCCTCCGCCGTTTTCGGCTTTGCCACTCTCATTGTGCTATTTTTCACTCTTAACCTCATTTTTTCTCATCGCTTCTTTAGTCTTCTCATGACCACGGTTTTTGCCCTATCACCCTTAAGTTTTGGCATGAGTCGACTCTTTTATGAGTCTAACGTTGGCTTGTTTTTCGTTGCCGTCGGAATCTATTTCGTATTTTCTCGTAACTTGCTTCTTGCGAGTACCTTCCTCGCCATCTCTAGTTATCTCTATAATCCCTATCGTTATCTTGGTCTTGGTTTATTGCTAATTGCTTTGGTCTTAACTTATTTATTTCGAAAAAGAGACCCACAACCATCTCTCCTCCGCCGGCTCCTTCCCCTCATTATTTTTCTTGGGATTGTCAGTCCCCTACTCATTTTTTCAAAGAGCGGTACTACCCTTAATCGGCTGAGAGAAGAACTAATCTTACAAAAAACTAATTATGAGTTAGTCATTAACGACATGCGAGCCAACTGTTACCTTCTTCTGAAAAGTCCGTCCCTTGCGAAACTTTGTTACCCCCTCTGGAACAAACTTGTTCTTCACCTTGGTAATGTTGCCAAGTCTTCTCTCGAACCAGTTTCTCCGGAAATCTTATTTCTCGAAACCCATGACCAATATATAACACCAGATAATTATGGTGTCTTTCATAGTTTCCTCCTACCCTTTTATTTTCTTGGGCTTATCTGGTTATTTGGCTTTTCAACTCTCAGAAAACTTGGGAGATATCACCAGTATTTTCTTCTCTTTGGCCTGGTTTTATCAGTTGGGATTATTGCCGCAACCGGCAACGTCGGAATTTACCGCCACCCGGTCACCATGTATCTGATCTATCTAATGATCTGTATCGGAGCATTTCAAGCTTACCAACAAATCTCTATGCTCAAGAAATTTCCTGCTTTTCTAATTTATCTAACTCTTATACTCACGGCTGGTTTTCAAATTACTAAATACCTTGCCACCTATAACCTCTATACTCAAAAGCTCCCCCTTCTTTTCTCTTCTGATGACCGCGAAATCTTTGAATACATATCCTCTAAAAAAGACTTTCAGTACATTGTCGATCGCAAGTTCCACAGCCCTCTTACCGCCAGCTTTTTCTGGGCGATTGATCCCGCCTATTTTCAGCAACACATTATCTGGACAGATCCGGATCCTTGGGGATTTATTAATGCTTATCGTCTTGGCAACATTTACTCTCAAACCTATACGGTCGAACAACTTCTTTGTTTGAAACACCAAAACCCCTCTTCCCCTCTTCGTGCCGTCGTCATCGACGATCCCGGCAAGTACAACGAGTACGCTGACCTTTTAACTCACGACTACACTCACAGCTTGGTTTTGCACGCGGTCTATGACATTGACCTCCTTTATCCCCAAGTCCTACTCCACTTCCCCGCCGATTTATGTCAACTTCCAAAGTAGTATAAAATTAGTTTTATGATCAAGAATTTCTTTGATTTCCTCCTTACAAAAAAACGAGCTTGGTTAACTCTATTTCTTGTTTTTGTTTTAACTTGTGCAGTTTTTTATGGGTACTACTTTATAACCAAATTTAGCAATCTTGATATTGTTTATAAGAACTGGGATGGTCCGGACTATGTTCTAGCCGCCATGAGCCTTTATAAGCCAGAGATCGCCTACCAAAACAATTTCATTCAATCAGTTGATATTCATCCTGATTGGACTTGGTTACCGGCCCACTTCCCCCTCTATCCTCTCCTGATTAGGGCATTCTCCTTTGTTGGTTACTTCCCCGCCATGTTAGGCATTACTCTCGTTTTTACTTTCCTGACCTACATAGCTTTCTACGAATTGGCAGTGACCCTAAAGATTACGCGTCACCCACTTCTTCTCACTCTCCCCCTTGTTTTCCTCACTCCACGTTGGTTTATCGTCAGCCATACTGGTAGTTCCGAGCCCATTTTTCTCTTCTTTATCCTTCTTTTCCTACGCTATCTATCCAAAATAGATCACCTTCGCGCAGCTCTATATATCGCACTCGCGACCGCTACTCGTCCTCAGGGAGCCGTATTCGGTCTCGGTCTAGCTGTTGTTGCCCTTATAGAATTAATCCGCACTCACGATCTTAAAAAAGTCATACATAATTACTACCCCTATCTCTCTATTCCCGTTACCATTATTCTCATTTTCACTTTCTTTCGCCTGCAAACTGGTTCTTTCTGGGCATTTTTCGAGTCTATTGCCATCTTCAAAAACTTCCAACCTCTTCCTTTCCAAACCTTCACTTTCCCTAATATTAACCTGGAAACCTTCTGGCAAGAAGTCAATGCCTATGATTATGTCATTTTTCTTGCCGCCAGCCTCTTAATGTTTAGGAAAAAATTCTGGCGCTTTGGGGTAATCTCACTTGTTTACTTTCTTCCGCTTATTTTTCTCAGACACTCGGACATCTCTCGTTATGCCATCCCCTTATTACCCTTCGCCTTTCTTGCTTACAGTGAGATCATTGAAAAGAAAGAATTCACCCTTGCGACCTTTCTCATGTCACCCGCGATCATTATGTACGCGATTAACTTTATGGATCATAACCACGGAAGGTGACCCCAGAGTCTATCAAATCTGTTATCCGCCATGTTTTATAGGTATAATGCATAGGTATGGCAACACATTTTAACGAGAAAACCCGGCATTATTTTGAACTTATTCGCGAACTTACCTCTCGTGAAATTAAAGCTCGCTATAAGCAATCAATTCTTGGGTATGCCTGGGTTATCCTCAACCCTCTCTTCCAGATGCTTGTGATGGCTTTTGTCTTCTCTAAAATCGTCCGCTTCCCAACCGTTGGCACTCCCTATACCGTCTTCCTCTATGCCGGCCTTCTTCCTTGGACACTTTTTGCTAACTCTTTGACGGGAGCTACCAACTCTCTAGTTCAGAGTGCCAATTTACTCAAGAAAGTCTACTTCCCACGCGAAATCTTCGTCATTAGTACAATTATTTCTAAAATCGTTGACTTTCTCCTTGCCTCCACCGTTTTTGTCATCTTTCTCCTCTTTTATCATCAGCAAATTTCCTTCAACATTCTCTGGCTCTTCCCCATTTTTGCCATTCAACAACTATTCACCTACGGCCTTAGCCTCTTTCTTGCTGCCCTTAACCTTTTTTATCGTGACATTCAGTATGTACTTACCCTCATCCTTACCGTTGGCATGTATCTTACACCAGTCATCTACCCCACGGAAATCTTTCCCAGTCAATACCGCTGGATCTTTCAGCTTAACCCGATGGCGGTGATTATCAACGCTTACCGCCAAGTAATCTTAAATGGTAACATGCCGAACCTCATCAGCCTGTCAATCGCCCTCTTTGTTTCCGGAATCATCACTTTGCTAGGATATCGCCTTTTTAGAAAACTGGAAGGAGTCTTTGCCGATGTCGTCTAACAACCCTGTTATCAAAATTGATAATTTGTCCAAACTCTTCTTCAAACAAGAGCAAAAGACCTTTAAAGAGTTTTTGCCGGCCCTGTTTACCGGCAAAAAAACCAAAGAATGGTTCTGGGCACTTCAAAACATCAATCTGGAGATTAAGAAAGGGGAGTCGGTTGGAATCATGGGGCCAAATGGGAGTGGGAAATCGACCCTTCTCAAACTCATTGCCGGCGTCACCAAACCCACCAAAGGCGCTGTCACCGTCAATGGTCGCATTGCCCCTTTAATCGAGCTTGGGGCCGGATTTCATCCTGAACTAAGCGGGAGAGAGAATGTCTTTCTCAATGGTGTCATTTTAGGGATGAGTAGGAGTGAGGTAGAAGCTAAATTCAAAGAAATTGTTGACTTTGCTGAGCTATGGGAATTTATTGATGTGCCAGTCAAACACTACAGCTCGGGAATGTTTCTCCGCCTAGCTTTCTCAGTAGCCATCCATACCGATCCGGAGGTTCTTTTGATTGATGAAATCCTTGCCGTTGGCGATGCAGCCTTTCAAAAGAAATGTTTTACCAAACTCAAAGACCTCCTCACCAAAGATGTTACCCTCATAATTGTTTCTCACGACCAGCAGCTACTTCATAAAATGACAGAAAGAATAGTTCAATTCAAGAATGGTACATGCGGGTAACATTCTCTCCAACTTCTACCACCCTGATAATTAATAAATCCACCAATTTTAATTATTATTTCACCTGTAGTCATCAAACTAACTTTCAAGTATATGACTCAGGTTATCTTATTAGCCAACTAATCGCGGATCGGCTTATTATTCCTCTCTATTATCCCTATCACGTTTCACCACTTTTATTGTCTAACCTTCCAACTATCTCACTTCTGCTTGGGAATCGGCAAAAATCAATCACGAAAGAAATCTCTCACACGATCAAGAAATTAATTGTTTCTGGCAATCCGACTCCACGCTCTAAAACAATCCGTCAATCTTCTAAAATTGCTCAATATTTTACTTTGGGGCTTGATTCATTTTACACACTACTAAACCTTCCCTCCTTACCAGACTATCTATTCTTCATTGAAGGATATGATATTGGTTTGGATCAACAGACCCTTATTTCTAAAGTTAAGGAAACCATCAATCAAGTCGCCAATAGTATGGGTGTTAATACTGTATTTTTAAGAACCAACCTCCGTGAAGTCTCTGAGCGTTTAATAAGCTGGGAACAGTTTCATGGTTTAGCTTGTGCCGCCGCCGCTATTAATCTTGCTCCACTCTTTGGAACAGTCTATAGCAATAACGTCAACACCCTTGATCCGGTCTCAAGCCATTGGGGATCGGGCAAACATCTTGAACCCCTTTTCTCCACCGAATACCTAACAATAAAATCATTTGGACATGACAAAAATCGCTTCGAAAAAGCGCTCGCACTCTCAAAATCACCTCATTTCGATTTAGTCTTGAAATATGTTCGACCCTGTTGGAAAGAAACTGACTATATCAATGATGGTTATAACTGTTGTCGATGTGAAAAATGCGCCCGTACCTATCTATCTTTAGTAGCTGCGACTGGACTAAAGGACATTGAAGCTTTCCCCCATTTTAATCTGCATTATCTTGACAGAATCGAATTACACCATAACCCAGAAACCATGTTGTCCTGGCAGGCCATCCACCATAATCTCGTCAACAGGTTTGGCAGTAACTCTTCATATGCAAAAAAGTCTTCTCGTTTTATTTCTCACTGATCTCAAGCCAATCAGGTAACTGATCTAAAGAAAACAACTTGGTCATATTCTGAAGTTTGTTATTGGCTTTTTCCAAAATTCGTTTTTCCTTGACTCGATTAGTTAACAAATAACTCATTTCTCCCTAGAATACCCGATCTTCCGCTTATCGTGAATGAATCTTATCTCAACTATTCTTCTATTCTCCAGAAATTCTATGTAAATTAACCAATTTTTGGAAACGAATTTTTATCATCTGATGGTCTTTAGAAACATAAGAAATCAGTTGTCTCCATATATCAATCAATAGGTCCAAATTAAGATTTGAATATATTAATTTACCTGAGAGAAACTTCTTCATTTTGGGAGTATACCAATGTGCATTTTGTCTATTTCTCAATGACTCATATGTAGGTGTCTTTTTGAAAGGAATCACCCCCAAAGACATAAAATGTGAAGAATTAATACAATAATCACAAATACACGACTTTCCCATTGCCACAAATTTAATTGGTTTAGAAACATCTTCGAAAATATTCTGAGGAAAAGGATCGCTATAACAACGTCTCATTTCTCCGGTAGCTAAATTTAATACCCCAGACCATTTACCAGCATAGCAATATTCCAATCTCTTTTCCATAAAATTCTGAAGTGTAAAGTCAAATAGGGGAGATTTAAACTTTGCTCCCAGTTGATGATATTTACTTTTTGACATCTTAGTAAGCAAGGTCACTGGAGTTGTTAACTCATTCCTTGTGGCTGCAATCTGTGGTGGTGCACCTACTTCTTTAATACATATTTTCTTGATTGCATCTAGATGAGGTATGTACTTATCCACCATATTTAACTGCACCACAAACGAACATCCACCCGCCTTTACTTTATTTATATTCTTAAAGAAGGCCTCCATTTGTTTGCGTCTAAGTAACTCCAAATAGTGAAACGAAAAGGCAAAGTGCAGTCGTGAACGGTAATCAGCTGGCATCTTCATTAGATGATCAAATCGAGTTGTCTGCGTCCCATTTGTTGTGATGTTTACGTAATGACCATTAGCCAATAATGCGCGAACAATATCGACGATTTGAGAGGGAATCATTGTCTCTCCAGCACCGCAAATACTAATATATGATGTACCGCCAAGACGTTTTTTTGATAATGATGCCGCGATGGTTTTTACGTCATATTTGAACTCGGGAAGTTTATTGGTTCGACGTTTTTCTTGTACGACATAACAGTAACTACACTGGAAATTACAGAGAGTCACAGGTAGTAAACATTCAATGAATCGTTTTATTCTGGCCATTAGATCCTTCCCATATCACGATTTTAACACGTCTCAGAGCCAATGAGACAATTGATCCAAAGTAAATAACCCGGGATTATTTTTAAGTTTTTTGTTGCCTACTAATAGCTTATTCTTCTCACCTTCTAGATTATTTATTAAAAATTCTAGCTTTCTCTTAACCTCGTCATCAGGCGATAATTGGTCCAAATTTATGAGGTATTTTCCAAAATTATCACCAAAATAGAATTTTAGAGCATTAATATTTTTCCTATTATAGTATTCGCCGGATGACAATGTAATAACTGGGGTGTTAGAAGAAAGAGCAAAGATCAATCCGTGATAACGCGTAGTGATCATAATATCTACTTGTTTTGTGAAATATTTTATGGTCATTGCTGGTTCAAATGCGCTACTCATTATTTTTTCGTAATCCGGCTCGACAACTTTCAGATTTGAGTACTTGGATAATTTGTCTTCCAAGTCTCTCATATACCACAGATCCCATTCAGGTTTTGTATCGTTTACTAAAATATGGGGAATTAATATAACCTCGATATGCTTTTTTTCAAACACAGTTTTTAACACTTTTTCTACCAGCTCGATAATAAGCTCCCCATGTTCGCGAAAATCATGAATGCTTATTCCCATTCTAAATGCATTGTTGCGCTGGAGTCGGTAGGTAGTTTTTGATGGTAAATTGGTTGCTACATCTAACATACTTACCAAAGTGGGATGAAAAATTAAATACTTTCGAAGTGAATTCTTGGTGATATTTGGTTCTCTTATGGCTATAAGTATTGGAAGATTAAGAAATAACCCGGCCCCCAAGCGATCAATTCCTGAAATTGGTCCAATAGTTTGGCTGGTTAAAATTATTCGTTTGTGATAAATAAAAAAAACGAAAATCAAAAAATACGTGTACCAAAGCCAAGGGACGCAGATATTATAGAGATTCCCCCCACCGGTAAAATGTAATACTTGATACTTTAATATATTATTGAGAAATATATTTTCTTTATTACTGCAATAATTAATCCCGAAATATTTACGGAAAATTATTTTTATCATCAATCGGACGAAGTAACCTCGAGATTTATTTGAGTCATTCGAATAGGCTAAATGAAGGTATTCCGATATTTTCAAATTGTGATGAGATTTTGATCTAGTCAGGCATCCCAAATCAATTTTTGGATAATATTTCTGGTACCATCGGTAGGTTTCAAAAAACATCGCCTCATCTCCCACATGATAGAAACCATAATCAGTCCTCCCGATATCTGCCAATAACAACACTTTCATGATTTTATTATAGCGATAATGATAAAATTCGACTAATGAGAAATATTAAGGGAAATAAACTAATCATGACTCTTCTCGTCCGCGATGAAGAAGATATTATTGAAAACAACATCTGCTTTCATCTTGCCCACGGAGTAGATCATATTATCGCCATGGATAACAACTCTGTAGACGCTACAACAAGTATTCTTCGTAAATACGAAAAAAAAGGTGTCTTAACCTATCTACACCAGCCAGACAACACTTACGAGCAGAGTAAGTGGGTTTCATCAATGGCTAATTTAGCTGTAAAAAAATATGGGGCAACCCATCTTTTTCACTGTGACGCCGACGAGTTTTGGTATCCAGAGTCCGGCAATCTTAAAGACGACTTACCAACCGGGAATCAAGTATATTATGTGAATTCTATCTCATATCTTCCTCCAATTGGGATCCAGAGCCTGATAGGAGTGCGTTGGATAGTCAGTACCCCCATCCCATTTTTCGCCCAGGCAAACCAGGCATTAAGCTATCGCTATCTGCTTTATCGTTATCAACCAAAAGTTCTGACCACCAAACATTTTACCCGCATCACTCAAGGGAATCACAACGTGATTACTAAACGCAATCTTGTCCCAGTAAAACCACCCCATATCCACATTCATCATTTTCCAGTTAGATCATATCGACATTTTCGCAACAAAGTTGTGAAAGGGGGAGAGTCTTATCTCCACAATCCCAATCAGGATCCGGGGATTGGTTGGCAATGGAAAGAGTGGTATAAGCTATACAAGGCTGGTTTGCTGAGGGGAATCTACCGTAGTATTTGCCTCAACTCTGTTGAACGAGAGATCCTATATTATCGAGGTATTATCAAGCGCATTTTCGTTCCTAAATCTATCCGTTTTGCCAAATGGCAACCCTGGCTCTCCAAATTCCAGTCTATAAAGATATAATTACTTTACGTAGACGGCCTAATTGAAGCTACGTATATTCGATATGAAAACAATATTAGATAAAAAGACAAAAAAATATTTTGCCAAATATTTTAAAAAAATTAAATTCTATTTATTCTATGTCACTCACCATCCGCTCGCGATTATCAAAGCGTTTGTTGTTTTAAGGCTCGAAGGAGTTGATTCTTTCTCCCGCAAACTACTCAGAGCCGAAAAAAGGCAAAGTCAATATTTACGAAAGCGTCGTAAACTTAGTCAATATTTCAAGCTTGATTTTTGGATTAGGAAACTATCTCTTTTATTTTCTTACGTTACCAATATCCTGATCTCTTTAATCTTCCCCCCTCTGTACTTTATATCTACCTTCCTCTTCTTTACAATCTCCCAACTCATCAGCCTCGCCTTCTCACTAACTAGAAGAAAAATGCAAATCCATAAGGGGAAACTTTTACTCAATGGAATTTCATTTGTAATCCCAACCTGGAATAAAAAGGATATGGTTGTAGAATGTGTTAAGCATCTTGACAAAATTTCGGCGAGTGAAAATCCAACCCTCCGAAAAGAAATTATTGTCATTGATAACGGTTCAATAGACCAGACATCTGAGGCCCTTCTTGGGTTAAAAACCAAAACCCCCCTTAGAGTTATTCGCTCATCAACAAACTTAGGCTTTGCCAGGGGCATTAATTTGGGGGCCTCCAAGGCAAAATACAACTATTTGTATTTAATGAATAACGACATGATTCCAAAACCCAAATTCATATCAGAAATAGTTAAGTTTGCCAATCAATTATTAAAAGGAAACCGGCCATTTTTTGGCATATCTTCACAAATTTTCTTTTACGATTCCACCAAGAGAAGAGAAGAGTCGGGAAAAACTTATTATCGTCCCGATTTCGGGTATCTGTATGTCGCTCACTGTGTAAACGACAACAACCTAATGTCACCCTCTATCACTGGTTATCCAGGCGGAGGATCTTCTCTGATCAATAAGTCGCTGTTTCTTCAACTTGGTGGTTATGATAAAGATGTTTACTTACCTCTCTATGACGAAGATATGGATCTCGGGTTTATTGCCTGGAAATTAGGCTTTCCCTCCTACTTTGTCCCGACTTCCCAAATTATTCACCACCACCGCTCAAGTTCCAAGAACTTAAGCATGGATCCAAACTATTACATGTATAAGAATTGGTTAACTTTTATCCTAAAAAATTATGACTCTCCGTCATTAATTCTGAGTCATCTTTTATGCTATCCATTAAGAATGTTGGTCAAGCGTAGGTATATCATTTACGCTTGGGAAAACTTGAAAATACTTCACCGAATCTTCTATAAAAAGATACTACTATCTACTTACACCAGAATATATCCCGATTCTCAAATAATAAACTTCCCTAAATTCGAGTCAAAATATTATCACTCCCATGAATAATAAACAAAAACTCCTCATTGTATCCTCGATTTCTCCCTTCCCGAGAACTAGTGGTGGAGCTCTTAGAATTTACAATACGATCAAATATCTATCAGACCAGCTCGACCTCTACCTTATTTTTTTTCTTGGACCGCAACAAAAACTTACCAAGAAAGATCTGGCTTTTCTTAGAAAACACACCAAATACTTCACTATTTTTTGCCAAAAATCGCAAAAAAATCACTTTTCATTTTTCAACAATTTTCAACCCTACTGGTTTAGTGATTGGTATGACGATGAATTAATCATTCTTCTCCCTAATATCATTAAACAGTATCACATTCACAATATTCAATTAGACTGCACTCAAATACTCTATTTATCCAAGTATTTACCGGATAATCTCTATAAAATCTTTGTCGCCTATGACATTTCCACGATCTCTTTTTGGCGGAGATTATCAGAGTTACGGAGCCTAGTTCAAATAGTAATCCATTCTTTCCGCTGGCTTGAAGTATTTTTTTTCGAGCTTTTCTACCTTTCTAAATTTAATTTAATTATCGCCATGTCATCAATCGACCAATCCTGGTTTAAAAAGATTTTTCGTGCAAAAAATACTCTTGTTATCCCTAACGGAGTGAGTCAAACATCCTTTCTCAAAAAGAAACCAGGAAGATTCCTCAATCTCGGCTACATCGGATCATTCAACCACCCTCCAAATCGGAGTGCCATCAAGTATTTTATTTCCGAAATTGCCCCGATACTCGAAAAAAAACGAGTTAAATTCCGGTACTATATCGTTGGCGCAAATAATCCTCGCGATGTCAAAAATCTAATTGAAAATTCCACTCTTCGACACCCCGAATCAATCATCAATCTTGGTCGGATTCCTTATCCTAAGAAATTCTATCAGCTAATCGATATTTTAATCGCCCCAATATTCTCGGGCTCCGGTACACGTGTTAAGATACTCGAAGCTCTTTCATACGGAATTCCCGTTATCACGACTACTGTCGGATCCGAGGGAATCAATATCTCCAACCGGTATTTGAAAACGGTCAAGGGAAAGAATCAATTTGTCCGGCAAATTCTCCATACCAAAAATGATCTAATCAACCAATCACTCTTTAACAGTCAAGATTCGCTCAAACAAGAACTCTCCCAATATCTCTGGTCAACAAATATTAAACATTCCTACTCTGATTTGTTCAAATAATTAGCCAGGTATTCGGTCAATTTGGTTCCACCACGTAAATTCAAGTGCACTACATCCATAAAATTCGTACAATCGGTAGAAATAGCCGGGTCAACAGGTATGTACTGTACATCGTCAAATGGTTCAATAACCTTCTTTGTCAGATCACTAATACTGTTTAAATATGCTGTAGGATAAACCTCTTCAAACCTGGCATATATTGGTGCATTTAATACATAGACATACTTATAATTATTGGCCATTTCCTTAATTAGGAATGTTAAGTTTTTCTGAATATCTCCGTTAATGATTTTCTCTTTTGTCCTACCTTGATAGGCCGACAAATTCATTTTGTATATCGCCGAAGCGGTCGCGTCATTACTCGCTAAGGAATTAGCCAAATTAACCTCTAAATCACTAAGGGGGCCTATGTTACAAACGTCAAAATCTCTGGTATCCTCCCAAAGAAGGTCATTAGGATCAATTCTTCGGTTTAACCAAACGAGGTTGCGAGGGACTTGGATCAAGCGGTTAATTGGGTTTAAGACTAAATCATTTAGATCACTTTTAAAAAGAACCGGTTTAAATAGCACTGACAATAAATTAGTTTTCAGAAAATCATCTGAATCACTAAAATCAAATAGCGCTCTCGCATCAAAAATCGAAATCCTTGTTTTGTGATACTGTAAATCTCCGATTAGCCGATTATTCCCAGTGTTTGTAAACTCGTCTGGTCCCAAGATTAAAATCACCGTATCAACTTTTCTATTTTCTTGTTTGATCAATTCTTGCATCCAATAATGTGAATAAAACCAAGTGCCTGGCATGCCTAAATTAATCGCCTTGCCTCTCGTAGTGATCTGATTAAACACGTTAGGCCTAAACTCCTCAGCCGCCGTAGAATCCCCAAGTACGATAATATTCGCTTCTTGATGTGCCTTCGCGACGTGAAGGGTATTCTCGAGGGTCAAAGATGTACTGTCTGCCGCCAATAGATATTTATAGAATCCCGCATAAAAGAACAGGACGAATAAGAGCCCTGCTATGAAGAATATTACCCACTGCCAGGAAGAATAATGTTTGTTAATATCATGCTTCATAATTTAGAATTTAAAATAGATAAATTGTACGCTCTCCGTCGGGTAGGCAATTAATATCACCATCAATCCCACTAGTATCATTGTCATAACTAGGGGATTATATTGGTTCGCGAGCGCTCGGGCTTTGATTTCAAATTTAAGCCTCAGAATATTATAAGCAATAAATATCAGCATAAGCACGATTACAAATTGATTATGCTGATAAATTAACCCAAAATCAGCGATATCTGTCTCTCTGAATATTTTCGAGAATATTCCCTTTATCATAGCCAAATTTTTCGATCGAAAAATTATCCAACCAGCAATTGTAAACTGTAACATTGCCAAAATTGCCAGTATTCCTCTCAGCGTATCCGGTACTTTTTTTAAATATTTTTCGATAAACCCAAAATATTTATACAAGACTGATAACACAGCTAAATATAGACCCCAAAGGATATAATTCCAGCTAGCTCCGTGCCAAATACCGGTTAACAGCATCACAAGGAAGATGTTTCGATAAGTGATTAAGCTCCCCCTACGGCTTCCTCCGAGGGGGAAGTAAACATATTCCTTAAACCAAGTTGATAAGGTGATATGCCACCTTTTCCAAAAATCACTTGGACTAGTTGCTAAATATGGATAGTTAAAGTTATTAGGAAGCAAAAAGCCAAAGAACATTGCCAATCCAATTGCGATATCAGTATATCCGGAGAAATCACAGTAAATTTGAATAGCATAAGCGTATGCCCCAACAACAAGAGTCAATCCACCCTGTGAAGCATAGCCAGAAAAAATATTATCTACAAAAGGCGACAAATTGTTTGCAAAAACTAGTTTTTTAAACAGACCGAAAAAGATTAAAACGATCGCTTTCCAAACCACTGACTTGGTTATCACGATCTTACTCCGAATTTGCCCAAGCAGATCGTAGCTTTTGGTAATTGGACCTGAGATTAATTTTGGGAAGAAGCTGAGATATAGGACGTAATCAATTAATTTGGGGAGTCGATTAATTCTTGAATTGTAACAATCAATCAGATAACTAATTATATGAAAAACATAGAAGCTAATTCCTATTGGCAAAAGATATGAAAGATATGGGATATTAGAATTTAACTCATTTAAATTGCTGGCGATAAAATTCCAATACTTAAAGACTCCTAAATACAAGAGGAAGCATGCTATTCCAACAACCAGAATAGTTTTTTTCCTGGATTTATTCTTTAAAATACTCATTCCTAAATAATAAGAAAATAATGTCGACGCCAATAATAGGACAGCATAATGAAAATTCCAAAAGGCATAAAATAGATAACTTGCAATAATAAGAATGACTTTTTTCCAGGTAGAATTCCGAAATAAACGATAGTAAAAATATACAACGAGGAAAAACAGTAAAAAATTTGTCGAATCAAACATCATAGAATCTTCTCCAGGGGTCTAGTATACTATAGACTATATGTGGTATCTATCTACTTTCTTTAACAAATTACATAACATGTTAGCCATTCCGCACACACGCTATTTCCTTCTGGTAATCGTCATAGCATATTTATTCCGCTTCATTTACCACCGGTTTACCGCTCTACGATCATTAATTGTTATTGCAATTGGTATTTTCCTTCTAACGTATTTTGGAACTATTCCGCTATTAGAATTAGCCATAACTATAACAACAGGATTCTTAATAGGGCGCAGATACCTCTCTCGGTACTCTCTTAGTCTTCAACTTATTAGCGGTACGTTCTTGGTTTTTGACGCATATGTAATACTAGTACATCTTTTTAATCAAATATGGTTACCAAGGTATTTTCTTCTTCTTTGGGGGCTAATTATGATCATTCGTTCCCGTCCCGATAACCTCACCCTTGCCATTACCAATATCTTTTCTACTATGAAACGCGTCTTAAACTCGCTTAATCTAGTGGACGTGATATTGTTGTTGACTGTTTTCCCTCTCAGCACCCTCCCTCAGTTGCATTGGGATGCTGCCCAAGCCAACTTATATATTGCAAAATGGTATGTTTCGCTTAACAGTTTTTCCTCTCTTCCAGAGGCAATCAGCTCTTTATTCCCTCAAGCTGGTAATATTTATTACTCCTGGTTTACCACACGGGGTGTACGCTTTCTAAGTCTTGGTATTTTTCTTCCATTAACAATTTTAATAGCCTTGGTTAAGTCGGTAATCCGTCGCTTCTCCTTTCCTATTTTGGTACAAATTATTCTTTATGCGGCTCTGACTTTACCAATTATCATTTTCCAAGGTAGTAGTGGCTACTACGATCTACTGACTCTCGACGTAGTCTTAACCGCCATTGTCCTCTTAACAACTCCCTATCCATCTTATTTCTTTAGCATTCTCCTACTCGGCCTTGCTGGTACCCTCAAACTGTTTCCTCTCATGCTACTACCACTTCCCATCTTGCTGTATCTCATAACGACTAAGATCTCATACCGTAAAATTGCGCAGCTAATTCTGATTCTTGCAGTTGCACTAATCCCCGTCATGCTCTACTCGCTCCGTACTTATTATGTAACCGGAAGTCCAGTATTTCCATTCTTTCAACAGTTCTTTCCCACTCCTGGGTTATGGTCTCCCAACCTTCACCTTGAACAATTTGCCTCTATTCAGAGCCCTATTACGCTTTCCAATTGGCTTACCGGTGGATTTATTCTCTATCCCTTTTTAACATTTTTTAACACTTCTGCCTATATGGAAGCAACTCCCTTCTACGTGGGAGCAATATACATGTTAACCATCCCCCTTCAGATGGTGATCTTACTTACTAGTGTTAAACAGGTCTTCTCACGTTCCACCCACCGATCTCTATACCTTATTAATTTAGGGGCATTTTTTGGGTATTTATTCATTGGCGTAATCGCACGATATTATCGTTACATGTGGCCATATCAGTTCACTTGGCTGGTGACCTCTCTAATTATTTTGACGCAAAAACCATTTATTGGTTTCATAAGAATAATCAATAAACATAAATATCTTAACTACCTACTTTCACTTATTTTTGTCGGAAACTTTGTGTGGGTAATTGGCTATTATCGCTACTATCCCCTCATTTTTTCAAGACTTTTCCGGCCAGAATACTTCCTAATAAACCATGATGTATCCGATCCAACTCATTTTCTCAACTCCCGCTTCAGGGATGGTGAACTTATTCTAGACAGTTCAACCTATCTCCTTCCGCGCGTCAACTTACGCTCTCGCGTTTTCCAGTGTAATTGGTACTATATACAGGGAATAGACAAGCTAGGGCGCGCTGATCCTGTTACCAATTTTAATTACCTGGTTACCGATATTCCTCCTAATCCGGATAACTTTTGTACCAAATATCTCACCCCTCTTATTAGCGCTGGTGTATATCAACAAGCATACCAAGACAACTACTACGCAATTTATGAAAAGGCTGAATAGTTATAAACTCTTTGCAATTTTACTTGCCTTCATTTTTTGGGCAGGATACTGTTCGGTAGGTTTGCAAAAATTCTCAGCCCACATCCCGCGCGGAGACATTACCGCCTACGCTCAGGGTCTCTGGAACACTCTTCATGGGAATCCCTTTGCCAGCACATTCAATTACAGCGTCCACGATTTTTGGAGCGGTCACCACCGAATAATTACTCCAGAAAATAGCAATATCTTTGGCATCCACTTTAATGGAATTTTACTAGCAATCCTTCCACTCTACCGACTTTGGCCTTATCCCCAAACTTTAATTGTCATCCAGGCAGCAGTTATTGCCTGCAGCGCTTATATTATTTATTTGCTCGCCTGTCACCTAACCGGCAAAAAACTTTTAGCTCTAGCAATCGAACTTTCCTATCTTCTTAACTATTCCCTCATCACAGCGGCTCTAAGTGAGTTTCATGCATATCCGCTAACAGTATTTTTCAGCGCGCTAATGCTTTACTATCATTATATTGATCGCCGGATTGGTTACTATTTTTCCCTCCTTTGCTTACTAATGGTTCAGGAAAATGCATCTATAGCGACTTTTTTCATCGGAATCTGGTTAGCTCTCGACCGTCCCCATCGCCTGCGCGGTATTATCACTTCACTCTTTGGGTTAGGTAGCCTACTTGTGACTACCAAACTACTTATCCCCTATTTTTCACCTATGCACACTTTTCTTTTCGAGAGTGGTTACGGCGTCCAACTGGGTTCTACCTACCAGCAAATGCTCGTCAACGCCATGCGCCATCCAGGCTTACTTTTTACTACCTTTGTTAATCGGGACAACCTATATTTTCTCACTAAGCTCTGGTTACCTATTTTACCCCTCTCCCTAATGTCTCCGATTGTTTTAGTGCTTGGCTCCCTTTCACTATTACCTAACTTAATGTCTTCGGCAACCATTCTCAAAGGAATGACTATGCATTACGAAGCCGTCGCCATACCATTTCTCTACCTTGCCCTTATCCTCGGTGCACGATTCTTAATCACTCGGATGCGTACTCACTATCTCTACACAGTACTTATTCTCTTAATAATTATCCCTAGCCTAATTCAGTATCGCTTATTTACGAACAAGGTCTTTTCACTCCGTTGCGCTTGGAATTGTCATCTTTACACCCCGCGTGACGTCGAAGTCGACCAAATGTTACCCCTGATCCCAGAAAATAAATCTGTTTCCACTCAAGACTATCTCACAGCCCACCTCTCCAACCGCGAACAACTTTATCTTTTTCCAGTATATTACCAAAAAGTCGAGTACTTACCTCTCAGCAAGGGTGATGAAGTATGGCCACTTGACCCCGCAAAACATCTTGAATTACTCAATGAACTCCGCGCCAGTCCCAACTACTCAATTATATTTGAATCAGATCATTATATTCTATTCAAGAATCTTGATTTATCAACCTAGCAACTTTTTCGCCCTCTGAAATCGCGTAATTAGTTCCCCTGTCCCAAGGATATATCATGTCAAGATTTGCTACAAATGTGTTCGGGATGGGAAGCTTATATGAGGGAAGTCGGTTTAGATATTTTGTGTCAACTACTTGCTGTGCATCTTGTGCTTGCCATTTCGTAATCTCAATTAAATCTTTTCTAAAATCAGAATTAATTTTATTAATAAAGGGGGTAAATATCTCCAGTAAATGCTCTGCGGAATAAGCGAGATAGGGGTGATCATTAGGGAGATAATTACCTAGGTAAACAACGTGTTGGTTACCATAATAACTCTTATCAATGAAATTAGTTTGCTCAACTACTCCGAGGAATGGATAGTTCTTATCTGTCACATTTAACCAATATGTTTCATTCATTAATGGTTTCTTTAAGATCAAAATTAATACTTGTGCAGATAAATGTTTAATCGTTCGTATTTTCTTTAATATTGACTTTGGTAAAGTCGGGCAGAGCTTCGTCAATGAAGACATCGGAGTAGTCACCAAGACCTTGTCTGCTTTAATCATTCGGGCACTTGTCTTTATTAAGCATTTATTATTACGATACTTAATTGAAATAACTTTCTCGTTTAACAATATATTGCCACCTCGGTCCGTGATTGTCGCAATCAACTTTTTACTCATTGATGCAAAGCCGCCGAGAGGATAGACCAAATTTTGGGTTCTTTTCTTGATCCTTGCACAGAACCAACTCATACTGACAGTCTTAGAATACTTTCCAAACTTACTATTCATTAATGGTTTCCAGACAACCTGAGTAACCTCCTTTCCCATATATTTCTCTAACCATGGTACGGCCAATTTAGTCGCTAAGCGATCTCCATTCACGAAATACTTAAGAAATAGAGTTAAAACTCCAACACGAACTTTTGACAAGGGAGAAAGAAAGGGAGCAGATAATACAGCAATTGGACTATCAAAAGGAATCGATTTACCTCTGTACCAAATATCAGTTTTCGGTGTTAACGTAATCACTTTTTGCCCAAGCTCTGCAGCCAGTTCTAATGCGTATTTGTCGTTAGCAAACCAGTGATGATAGAACTTTTCCAAACTCCATTGCCATCTATTCATTTTAAAACTTCCAGCTAGCCCTCCAACCTGTTCGTCCCTCTCAACAATAATGACTTCGTGCCCAGCCTGTAATAGTCGATATCCAGCTGTTAATCCAGTCCATCCTGCCCCTACGATCACAATCTTCATTTGCTCCCCAATACAACAAATTTGAAAGAACACTTTTCAATATACTTGTGCACACTAGAAGACAAACGGTCGCTTGAAGAGTAGATTATTAAATCCTCAGGGACTTCAGACATGTTGGCAAGCAATAAAATTAGTTCTGGCACATTATTACTCATCAATCCGGGTTCAAATCTATAAATCCTTGAAAGATTAAAAAATTCTAGTAAAACCTTTTTGTTATTCAGTGCAACTGCCATATCTGTCATTTGAGAATGAAGAATCCGATGCCGGATTTCCCTATTTGGGAGAATAGACAGTTCACACAATAGTTTTATTCCTATAGCAAAGTCCTTTTTTGCCAAACCTGGCAAATACTTAATGTTATTTGTTCCAAGCCTTATTAATTGAAATATTGATAACTTCAATGCCAGTTTAATAATTATCATCACTTGAGATGTTGAGGTCATCTCTCGAGCCACTTTTTCAACTGGCGGAACAAGGAAGTTTTTACGAAAAGGCTTCTTAATAATCATGTCATTGTAGCCCGCTTATATACTTCATGTATTGTACTTTCAGCCTCAATGGCATTCTTTAGGGTGTTAAGCGTAACTGTTTTTCCACCCCGTATTGCCTCAAGGAAATATTTGTTTTCCAAGAAGTATGCCTCTCCATACGCTTCTGGATTTAAATTAAATATCTTTTTTTCACTATCATTAATTTGATTCTCTTTAATTCTAAATTTATTAGTCAGTGTTTGAATAACAATTTGGTGGCCATCTGTCACAATTGTCCCTTTAGAACATATAATTTTAAACTTATTCTCCGGCATTAATTTGCCTGACACGCTCCAAGACAAGTTAATTTTAGCTTTGAAATCATTGTATTCAATTATGGCGGTTGCCTCGTCGTCCAGCCCCTTTTTGTATAATTCTCGTATTGTACTAGAAATTACTTTTCCCTTGCCAAATAATAAATTCAATACCGAAAAGAAATGTGGTCCAGGATTCATTAATACTCCACCACCTGATAGTTCTTTATTGAACATCCACCCTTGTTTGTCCCCGAAAACTTCTCCGTGGGCAAATGATCCTTCAACCGAAAGTATCCTCCCATATTTTTTTCTTTCCAAAATTCTTTTTATTTCAGTAAATACCTTTGCGTATAGTAGGGTGTATCCTACATGAATAATCTTTTTCGTCTTAATCTTCCTTAATTCAGATAATTCTCTCATATTTAGAGCCAATGGTTTTTCTACAAAAATGTTCAAGCCAGCCACTAATGCCTCTTTAATAAGCGGTAAATGTGTAAATGTTGGTGTTATTAAATAGACAGCATCTAACCTTTCATATTTAATGGCAGCAGTTAATGATTGATAATAATTTCCACTAACTCCCATACTTTTAACCGTACTAAACAGCGCAGGGTTTGTATCAACTAATGCAACCACCCTAACTTGTGGAAAGGTTGCGAGCAAGGAGAGGTGGAGTGTTCCCATTTTCCCAAGACCCACCACCGCGACTTTAATCTGATTCTCCCCTCTAATCTTTTTTATTCCTTCATCAAACTCCACCGGGGAGTATCGGTAACGACTAATGATTTTATTCGGTTTGCAATTTGTTTCTTGCGTCGATCCCAACACATTGTCTGGTGAAATAGGCGGATGTTTGATAAATCTAATTAAATATGCCAAAGTCAACCCTACCAAACTTGGGACATGAATAAATTTCACTTTTTGGTTCCCGGCGATAGCGTTATATAGTTTGTTATAAGTGATTGGGTATTTTGACCCAAGCTCCCAAACCTTGTTTGAAATTTGATTGTCTTTCACAATTAATGAAAGATAGTGTGCAACATCTTCCACCAGAATTGGATTTATTTTTGTTTTCCCGTCGCCGAATATTGGTACCACCGGTAAGGTTTTCATTAACTTTGATATTGTTGCAAACAATCCCCGTTCTCCTACTCCGTAGATTAAACTCGGCTTTAATATTACGTAATTAAGCCCACTTCTCTTCACAATATTGTCTGCAATATTTTTGGTTTTTGCGTACACGCCCTGTTTTTTAATTTTTGTTGCCTGAGAACTCATTTGAATAAACCTGTCTGTTTTATTAGCGATTGCGACTTCAATTAAATTTTGCAAACCCTTAACATTAACCTTGTAACTTAACTTTGGGTGATATGGGTTAGCAGCTAAATTAATAACGACTGCTTTATGCGGGATTACTTTCTCAAGCGATTTTTTGTCGGTTAAATCTCCATAAACAACTCTCACATTATCATTTAGCTCAAATCTAGGCATGCTTCCTGGTCTGATTAAAGCCCAGACCGTATATTGTTTAGACAATATTTTTACGACCACTTGTCCAACAAAGCCGTTGGCGCCGGTTACAAAAACATTTTTTAGTTTCATATTCTCTTCAATCTATAATATGGCAAACTTAACAAGATACCTAATCCGTCCCAAATAGAAAAACCCTTATATCTATCATGATATATTGTATCAACAATTAATGTTTTAAATGGTAGGTTTTTTCTCCCTATTATCGTTAGTATCTCTACCTCTACTCCATAATTGCTACTCGTCCAACCTATCTGTTTAAACGCATTTTTTGATAATGCCCTATAACCACACATCATATCTGGTAAGTCGATCCTAAACAGTAATCGCATTAAACTACTCATTAACCTATTACCGACTTTCCGATGCCACGGGATATCTGTTTTTAATAATCTAACTCCAATCACCACATCATGTCCTCTTTTTAAAACTCGCACAAATTCACCAATATGTTTGGGATTGTGTTGATTATCTCCATCCATAAATATCACTGCTTTTGCCCCAAGCTTCCAAGCTTCCTTTGCCCCAACTTTCATCGCCGCTCCCTTTCCTCGATTATCTTCTAATTTAACAATTTGAATTCCATCAATTTCCTCCAGTATTTCGAACGTATTATCACTTGATCCATCATCTACCACTACGATTCTTGGCCAAACATCTCTTATTGCCCCGATAGATCTTCGTATATTCCTTGCCTCATTAAACACTGGGACAACAACAAAAATGTCTCTACTTTTCATCTGTCCCCAATCTTTTTAGCTGGAACACCAGCTACTATTGTGAAGGGTTTTGTAGACTTAGTGACAATCGCTCCTGCCCCTACTATTGTCCCTTCAGCAATTATTACCCCCGGCATGACTACCACATTTGCTCCGAGCCAAACCCCTCTTTCGATAATAATTTTTTTTGGTGTTATTTTTTGCCACATTACTGGTTTCCTTCCCTCTTTATAACCATGTTCGCCGGAAGATATTACAACGTTTGGTCCAATTAATACATTATCTCCGATCTCAATTCCTCCTAAAGCATGAAAATAAGTGTTTGAATTGACTATCAAACCTTTTCCACAGGTAATTCTAAATGTATGACTGAAAAATACATTTGGCTGAATAAAACAAAAAGAATCAAGTTTCTTAAATAATAATTTATATACTAAATATCTGGGAAAGTAACCTAAGAAACTCGGTAATCCACGCACAATCCATCCCAAATAACTTTCTATCTCAAGCTGCAATAATTCCCCTATACTGTAATCAACAGTTTTCCCTAGAAAGTACTCGATGATATTTTTAGGATCTTTCATTATCAATGTATTTTACACTAGAGAAACCCGAGAATATATTAATGATTTAACCTGGACTATTAACGGGACATATTCGATTGATTCATACTCAAGTTTAATGTAAAGGAGAATCACATATTAAAACAGGATAAGACAGGGCTGAGTAATATTCGACAATTAATCCAATTTTGTTATTATTTATCTTAATGACGGATAATGATGAAAGTCTCGCTGTCAGAGCGAACGAAAGTAAAAGAAGAGTTGGTCGGTCAGTTTCCATTAATGGTGTGCATGCTGTTGAAGTTGACTTAAAGAAAAGCAAAAATTTGAGTGACCCGATCATCGACGTTAACCTTAAGGTTAACAACCCCATTGGTCGCCTTTGGCTAGCCCTCAAGCGCCTTTGGAAGAGTCAGAACACGATTGTTGCTCTCAAATTCACGATCCCCCTTATCGTGCTCCCGATCGCGATCTACGTCGGATGGCGGATCTGGCAGGGTAGGGGAGTGAGTATCCCCATGAGCAAACTGGGGATTATCCATCAGGTCAACGTTAATGGGCAACCTCAGGATATCCTCGTGATCCCGACTAGCGACGTTTATCTTCTTAACTATGCCTCAGCCTTCGAATCCTCTCATCGCCTTGTTGAAAAGCCTGTCGTCGTGATCGGCACCTACAGTCAACTCAACAACTCGCTCTCAGTTGAAGACGTTATCGCCTACAATCCTCAAGATATTCAACCAAATCCCGTCTCCTCTCTCAAACCCAGCATGTGGGATTCTATACTCCGCTTTATCGAACAATTCAAGTAACCTACGAAAACTTAAATAGCGTCACTACCCCAATCGCAATCAAACTCAGTGCAATAATTTTTCCTAATGTCAGTGGTTCATGAAAAACTAACGCTGCCACAATTGCAACTGTAATATAGTTTAGAGAAAGTGCGGGATACGCTATAGAAAGAGGTAATTTCTTTAAGATAAATAGCCAAAGGATTGCTCCTAAAAAATACAGTCCAAAGGTCAGCATTAAAGGAATATTGGTAAATATCTGCTTGACCAATTCCACTCCAAAAGTCAATTCAACCTTATCCCCGTAATACTTCATTAAACTTTGGCCTAAAGTCCCTAACGCAATTCCAATCGCAAGCAGTAAATATGCTGACATAGTTGTTAGTATACCCTAATACTAGCTATTTCCACATCGCCATTACCAGTACTCCCCCCGTAATCATAATTGACCCGACGACTGTTGCAATTGTCAGTCTTTCCTTCAAGAACACAATTGCCATAATTACGGCAAGAACTAGTGACAACTTATCAACCGGCACTACTTTGCTCGCGTCCCCAATCTGCAGAGCTCGAAAGTAAAATAGCCAGCTCATCCCGGTCGCGAGTCCCGACAACACTAGGAAAATGACGGTTGTCCGAGACAAATGGGCCAGTTCCTTGATTGTCCCTTGCGCGAGCACGATCCCCCACGCAAACACCATAATGACTCCCGTCCGGATTGCCGTCGCCAAGTTCGAGTTCACGTCTTTGATTCCAATCTTTGCCAGGATCGAAGTTAGAGCTGCAAAGATCGCTGACAAGACCGCAAATATCAACCAATTCATGTTACTTAGTTTACCTGTCCTTAGTCCTAAATGCTACAATCAACTCATGGCTTACGCTGTTTCTTTTTCTAACGACGACCACATTTCCTATCGTTTCGTCGACTGGGCTGAGTGGGGAGGTCTCGCATACAAACTCGCCAAACTGATTCTCGTGCACGAGCAACCCTTTGATCGCATTATCGCACTTGCAACCGGTGGCCTCACTCTCTCTCGCGCGATGAAAGACTATCTCGGGATTCCCAAGCTTTCAAGCCTCCACATCTCCTTTTACTCCGGGATTGGCTCAACCAATAAAACCCCGATTATCAGCCAGTCGGTCTCCACCAACATCGAAGGTGAACGGGTTTTGATTTTTGACGACATCAACGACTCCGGCGAAACCATGAAAGTGGCTAAAGCTTACCTCACCATGCGAGGCGCTAAAGAGCTGGTGACCACGAGCATCCTCCAAAAACCTCATACCAAAACGCCAAGCGACTACCACGTTCTCAACTCCACTGAGTGGATTATCTTTCCTGACGAAATCCGCGAAACCATTACCTTTCTCTTTGACAAATGGTCTCGCCAAAAACTCTCGCTCTCCGCGATCAAATCCCGCCTCCGTAAAATTGGCTTTACCAACGAACACCTGGCGATTATTCTGGACTCAGTTAAATGACCATTCCCCTTCTTTTTCTCGCCCTTGTTCTTCGTCTCATTTTCTTTAACCAATCGCTCTGGCTCGACGAAAGCATCGAAGCTCTCGCCCTCATGGGGAGAATGGGCCCGATCTTCTCCTACGCGCTTTCCGACTTTCAACCACCCCTTTACCACCTGATCGGCCTTGCCTGGACTCACCTGGCAGGCTATTCAGAGATTGCCCTTCGTGTTCCCTCTCTCCTTTCTGGTTTACTCACCGTCTATTTTGTGATCAAACTCGCTAGACTGTTATTTGGTCAACGCGTCAGCGTCATTGCCGGGATTTTGGCTGCCACTAACCCGCTCCTTATTTATTACTCTCAAGAAGGTCGGACCTACGCCATGACTACCTTCTTTGTCACCGCCAGTTTTTACTTTCTCTTCCGTTTGCTCAAGCAACAAAAATCTCCCCGCTCACTCAATCTTTTTTATCTCCTCTTTACTCTCGGTGCCCTTTGGACTAGCTACCTGGCATGGGTCGCAATTGCGTTGCAAGGTCTTTATCTTTTGTCCAACAAGAAATATCAATTATTCAAGCTTACGCTTCTCTCCTTTCTCACCCTCATTTTCTGGTTCCCTTCGCTTCTAAAATCCCTTGGTATCGGCCTTTCTGATGCAGGGCAATCTCCAGAGTGGGGCAGGGTAGTCGGGGGGATCTCCCTCAAGGCTGTGGCTTTAACTTGGGTGAAAATGGTGCTCGGCCGAATTTCCTTCACCAATAGCTATTTCTACGCCGGGCTGGTTGCTCTTTTGGCTTTTCTTCACGCGCTCGCTCTCAAACGGATTAAGCGGCCCCTTTCTCGCCTCCATCCCCTCCTTTGGTTTTGGCTTGCCTCAATCCCCCTTATCGCCCTAATTGCTTTCTTTATCCCCATCTATAGCTACTTCCGCCTTCTCTTTATTGTCCCGGCCTATCTCCTTATTCTCTCCGTTGGGCTTGCCAAATTCTCTCGGCCTACTTTTGCTTTTGTAATCATCTCTTCCCAACTCATCTTTCTCGCCATTTTCTGGTTCACTCCGCGTTTTCACCGCGAAGACTGGCGAACTCTGACGCAATATCTCAATACTCAATCAGGCCTGGTCGCGCTCCCCAGCCTTGCTCAGAACCCACCCCTCTTGTACTACAACCTCAAACTTCCCCTTATTGAACCCCAAACTGACCTCAATTACACCTCCCACACTATTTATTACCTTAAATATTCGGAAGATCTCTTTGACACTGAAGGCTTAGGCAGGCGCAATTTACTGACTAACGGTTATAATATCTCTCATAGCATAACCTATAACGGCTTACAGCTTGATATTTATGAAAATACTCGTTGACGTTTCTCAAATTGTCTATAGCGGGATGGGGGTAGGGCGTTACGTCGCCGGTCTTGCCAAATCACTTCTCCTGGCCGACTCTCCCCACGAGTTTACCTTCTATGCCGGAGTCCTTAACCGGAAAAATCACATCGTCTCCCTCTCCCGCCGTATACCTTATACCAAAGCCACTTGGAAAATCCTTCCCCTCCCTCCTAAACTCGCCGGTCTTGTTTTTAACCACACCGCTTTCCCACTCGAAAAACTGGTTGGCTCCTTCGACCTCTTTCACTCTTCCGACTGGACAGAACCCAGCTCCCACATGCCAACCGTCACCACCGTTCACGACCTAATCTTCAAACTCTTCCCCGAAACGGTTGACCCCCTTGTTCTCTCCACTCAACGTGCCCGCCTGAAGAGAGTCGTGGCCTCAAAAACCCACATCATCGCCGACTCTCACAGCACCAAAAATGACCTGATTAAAGAGTATTCTCTCTCTCCCGACCGCATCACGGTGATTTATCCCGGTCTGAATGACTCTCTTGCTCCCGCCAACAAGAAAGAAATCGAGCACGTCAAGCGCAAGCACCATCTCAAATCTCCCTATGTACTTTGCCTTGGTACCAAAGAACCTCGCAAAAACCTTGTGCGTGCCGTTGAAGCTTTTGAAATATTTCGTCATGCCAAAGGCCACGAAAAATACTCTCTCGTCATCTCCGGCCGGCACGGCTGGGGAAAAGACGTCACCAGCAACCTTGAATCAGTAAACAACCTTGAATATGTCGAAGAAGATGATCTCTCCGGCCTCTATTCAGGTGCCGAAGCTTTTCTCTATCCCTCTCTCTACGAAGGATTTGGTTTCCCTGTCCTTGAAGCCATGGCTTGCGGGACTCCCGTTGTGACTTCTAACGTCTCTTCCCTTCCCGAAATTGCCGGTGATGCCGCCGTCTTAATCAACCCTCAGAGTGTGCGGTCAATTGTCAAAGGCCTTGAAACGGCGCTTAATAACCGCCAAACCTTGATTCATAAAGGATTACTCCAAGCCAAGCTCTTCACCTGGGAGAAAACTGCTCGGGAAACCATTAAAGTTTATGAGAAAATAGGCGGGTATGCCAAAAACTAGGATTGCTGTTGACGGGAATGAAGCTAATGTTGCCGGTCGCGTCGGAACCGGCGAATACTCCTATCGCCTTCTCCGTTCTTGGTCATCCCTTGCCGGCCGTAATCTCACCTTTGACCTTTACTTGCGCGACGCCCCGCTTCCCGACCTCCCCGTTCCAAGCGAGTTTTGGCGCTATCACCTAATTAAACCTCGCCAAGCGTGGACCAGATTTTCGCTTCCCCTCAATCTCGCCCTTAATCGAGGCCAGTACGACGCGTTTTGGAATCCGGCGCACTACTTGCCTCCCGTCACCTTTTGCCCGAGCGTCGTCACGATCCACGACTTGGCTTACGAATTCTTTCCCGACCTCTTCTTGTCGGGTGATCTCTACAAACTCAAACACTGGACCAAACAATCAGTCAAACAAGCCACCAAAATAATTGCCGTCTCTCACTCCACCAAAGCAGATCTCGTCAAACTCTACGGCGTTGCGGAAGATAAAATCATCGTTGTCCACAACGGCTACGACGCCGAGTCTTTTAATCTGAAAAAACCCGTCTCTCTTAAAATTCTAGAGTCCTACCAACTAGTGCCCCAAAACTATCTCCTTTTTCTCGGTACCGTCCAACCCCGCAAAAACGTCACCAAACTTATCCAAGCTTTTCGCCTCCTCAAATCCTCTGGCTACCAAGGGAAACTCGTTATCGCCGGCAAAATTGGCTGGCTTGCCGAGGAAACTCTCTCGGTCATCAAGAATAGTGAGGACGCTTCTGACATTGTCATGACTGGCTACATCTCCCCAGAGAATCAAACCGCGCTTTACCGCCACGCCGATGTCTTTGTGCTTCCTTCTCTCTACGAAGGTTTTGGCGTCCCGGTCCTTGAAGCCATGGCTTGTGGAGTGCCAGTTGCCGCCGCGAGCAACTCCTCTCTCCCTGAGGTAGTGGGGGACGCCGGTCTCTTGTTTAACGCGTCTGACCCAGCCGAACTCTCTGAAGTCATTCTCAAACTTAAGAAAGATCGCCCCAAATGGGTGAAGAAGGGCTTATCTCACGTCCGGAATTTCTCTTGGGATAAGTGTGCCAAAGAAACTCTCGCGGTATTACAAACCACTGCAAAATAGGGGAGGTAGGGTACAATGATAGCTATGTTTAAAGATAAACAAGGTCGAGAGTTAACCGTTAGTGAAGCCTCAACTAAAATAATTAAACGTTTTGAGTCTTACTTACTCGATTTCTGTCTGATGCTTCTTCACTGCACCACCTGGATCCCCCTTCACTCAGTTCGCAACTTTGTCTGGCGCATTTCCGGCGTCAAGCTTGGTGCCAAAAGTACCCTTCACACTGGAGTCCGGGTTTTTGATCCCCGTGGCATTACGATCGGGGAGGGGACTATTGTTGGTTTCCGCTCTTTCTTAGACGGCCGTGCTCCGCTTACCATTGGTTCTCACACCGATATTGCCTCCGAAGTTATGATCTATAACCAAGAACACAATCTGGTAGCCCCTGACTTTTATGCCGTTGACGGTCCGGTCACGATTGGTAACTACGTCTTTATCGGCCCCCGGGCAATTATTCTTCCCGGCGTTAAGGTTAGCAACGGTGCCGTAGTTGCCGCCGGTGCCGTGGTTACCAAAGACGTCGAACCCTTTTCGATTGTGGGGGGAGTTCCTGCCAAGGAAATCAAGAAGCGGGAGCTTAAAGATCCCCATTACCATCTTGGACGCTTTAAATTATTTCAGTAGTTTGACAATTAGTATCTTAAGCTATGAAACCCAAAGTCTCTGTCATTATCGTTTCCTACAACACCCGCCCGCTCACGGTTAAAAGTATCAAAAGTGTTTTTGCCTCAAAAGGTTTCACCAATGACGAACTTGAAGTAATCCTGGTTGATAATCACTCCTCCGACGACACCGTTAGTTTTATCAAAAAGCACTTGCCCGCTGTCAAACTGATCGTCAACCGTCAAAACAAGGGCTTTGGTGGGGGTAATAACCAAGGGGTTAAGCGCGCAAGCGGTGAGTATATTCTCCTTCTCAACACCGATGCTTTTCTCGCTCCCGACTCCCTCCAGATCCTCGTGAACGAGCTCAACAAACGCACCGACGTTGTATCGGTTGGCCCTCAACTTCGCTACGCCGACGGTCGCATTCAGTTTTCCGGCGGTTACCTGCCTACGCCCCTTCGGGTCATTGCCTGGATGTTCTGGTGGGACAAACTCCCGCTCATTAAAAAACTCTTTCCCACCCCCTACCACGTTTTCGATCCTGCCTGGCACACCCAAACTCAATATCCCGAGTGGCTGATGGGAGCTTGTGTCATGTTTAGAAAAGAAGAATTCCTCGCAGCCGGGGGCTTTGACGAACAAATCTTTATGTACGCCGAAGAAGTT